>Ga0208542_1000310_pt1 | contig 23085 bp, 25 predicted proteins | sample DEB08_DNA_3_FD_185495 | JGI IMG/M metagenome (GOLD analysis project Ga0208542, IMG submission 185495) | Aqueous microbial communities from the Delaware River and Bay under freshwater to marine salinity gradient to study organic matter... | ecosystem: Environmental > Aquatic > Marine > Coastal ... | reverse complement strand
CTGCTCTTCTTTTGTTCATTGTGTTACAAAAAAGCTACCCCCCCCCAATTTATTCACACATATATTCACATAACCAAATATAAAATTTGAGCCACAAAAACGAAATCGTCCATGACCAACGGCAAAAAGCCTATGTTGGTCAGTTGTGGATTGGTAAGAAAAGATACCGTCGAGTCTTGATTCGTTTTGTGGAAGCTGAAGGCTTAGAGCCTGACGAGTTGAACGCTTTGCTCGTTGAGCGATTTCTGGTGCTGAAAGAAAAGCTGAGTCGAGAAGTCGAACGAGCAACTGATGAACAAGGTTTGTTCTTTTCAGAACTGTTGGATTTGTTCTTGGCGCACGTTCAAGCAAACCGTGACGAGCGAACGGTTGGTAAATATCGGCAGCAATTGCTTCGCTACCAAAAGATAGTTGGGGATTATCGTATAAGGCTTCACACCTCACAGTTGACTGACAAGTTCGTTCTGGCTCTTCGTAAGGCTGGACTGAATGACCATAGTTGTAATTCTTACCTTCGAGCAGTTCGAGCCGTATTAAATTGGTCTTGGGAACAAGGTCAGATTCCGGCAGCCATCAAAGTCAAAAGCGTTCGCTCGTCCAAACCGCTGCCTGCTGTCTTCTCTCAGCAACAACTAGAAGATTTGCGGCAACACCTAGAACAAGGCTGGCAGGAAACCAAACGAAGACGGTTTCTGGTGCTGCTTCGCGCCTGGTGGTTTTTGCGCTATACCGGAATGCGTGGTGGTGAGCTGCTGGCGCTGAAATGGGACAACGTTTACCCAGACCGAATCGAACTTCGCTCAACGCGAGATTGGAAAGTCAAAGGTCGAAAAGACGCAATCGTCCCAATAGCTGAAGATTTAAAAGAATTTATTCAGGCGCAGGATATTCAAGGCGAGCGTTATGTGCTGGACAACGGCAAAGGTCAGCCGCTTTATAGTTCGCTTGGGGATTTGACCAAATCCATGAGGAAGGCGCTGCTAAAGGTGGGGATTGAGAACGCGAAACCGCTGCATTCGTTTAGAAGTACGGTTGCGACTGAGTTGCTTTCCGGTGAGTCTGCGAATCCGGTGCATGTTCAAATGCTACTAAGACATGAAAGCATTCAAACAACCATGTCTTATTTAAATAGTGACCATTTACAGCAAGTGGATCTCGTTAATAAACTAGGCAACACTGGCGGAAACACTGGCAAGAAAAAATTGAAAGAATCCAGCAAGCCCAGCATTCGTCTAGCCTATAGCCGAAAGAACTAAGGTGACTGTTAATCATTGGGTCGCTGGTTCGAGTCCAGCTTGGGGAGCCACTTCCAGCCGATTTGTGACACCTCCGGTAAGTGGCGGTTCTGCCTATCCGCCAGTGATTGCCTCTTTTAGCTTCTTTGCCTTCCTCATTCTTCTATAAACGCCCACACCTGCCGCTGCCATTGGCAACCCTACTGCTGTCAAGATTAGCTCAACGCCACCGGATTCTACAGCAGAATTGAAATATTCAAAAAAGATTTCCATTTAATAACTCCAAATCATTAAACCGCCTTCTCTATCGTCTACATGCAGAAATCTTTGACTGCCTGTGAAACTGAAGCCATACCCACCGAACAAGCCCATCTGAATTCCAATTTCTAAGAGTCTTGCTCCATCGGCATTCCAGCAAGCAATATCCACTGCTCGACCTAATACATGATAACCTGTTGATTTTGGCTTCCCGTCTTTCCATTTAGCTTTTTCAACCGGATGCTCTGGCGAGCGATATGCTGACGTCAATCTGATGGGTTTGCCGTAATGAGTCCTCAACGTTTCCAGTTTAGTAAGAAACGAACTCGAAACCTTGCATTCACCAGTAAATTTACACTTCAACTCGTCCCTCGAAAAATGCTCTGAGTGGTCAATAAATTCCATCAAGTCTCCTTTTCTGGGTAATCAATACACTCTTGAGAATACATTTCACCAAACGCTTCTCGTTGAGGCAACGGCATAAGTTGAAGGTCTACATATCTATGGTTTTCTCGGTAGTGGTCAATCACACAACTGCAAAGCTGAATGGCGGACTGCATGGCTAAGTTTGAAGTCATGCCTTGCATTTGATAAGTCGGTGCTAGTCGAAGTGAGCATTGGTAAGCCCAACTGACTAAGTGAAGCGTTTTGTACTCAACAGGCAAAGCGTGGGCTGAAGTAGAAATCAGTAAAGCCAAGCCTGCGAGAATCGGTTTCATTTTTTTAGATTATCCATTTTTTGACTTAGCTCGCTAATCGCAACGGTCATGTTTGTCAAAGTAGTGTTGAGTTTTTCGTGAACTGCCAAAAGTTGTTGAGACTGCGCAGCCTGAAGGTTTGCGAGCTTTTCTGTGGTGGCCTGTTGAAGTTGTGAATTTTCCCGTAATAGCTCGCTGACGCGAATATCGCTTTCAGAGTCCTTAGTTAGCCAAATATTTCGCTCCTTTTCAAAACCTCTTAAAAGAAACACGATCAACCAACCGCTGAAAGTCAGAGAAGCCATGCCAAAACCTAAATCTTGGACTAATTGAATCATTGTGTTGGGTTCTGCTGGCATTGCTCGGCCTCAGTTATAGAATTGAATTAAATTCGTAGACTTGAATTCCAGTGCTGTTGTCAATCGTAGATTCACTGCTGCTATCGCTACTGCTATCAGAATCGCTTTGCGAGTCACTTTGCGAATCCACATCAATTTCGGTGGTGTCGTTATCTGCAGGATCGTTCAGCGAGTTATTGATGTCGATATTGATTTCTATCGGATTCTGCTCGTTTTCTTGAGAGTCCTTTGTAGGCCAGTCTGAACAGGCAAACAGTGCGAGTGGGAGTAGGAATAAGTATTTCATTAGTTGGCCTCTAGTGCTTCAATTCTTGCAGTAAGTGCGTCAATTTGTGACTGCTGGGATTCGATGAGGGTTTGTTGTTCTTGGATTGCTTTAAGCATTTGCTTAACCACAATGTAACGTGCAAGGAACTGTATATGACCCATCATCGTAGGTTTCGACAATGGTCGTACTTGTTACTTTAGCAATTGTTCCTGCTTTAAAAAGATCGGGGAAATCACCTGTTTGCGGACAGGCAGTACCATCTCCTGCTGATTCAAGCAAATCACCACGTTTTACAGTTACGCCAGAGCCAATGCGGATAATGCCAAGGCCCAAGGATTCAACAGATGAATCCCCGTCTTTATAATGTCCAGCAAATACCCCATAGACGCATTTATCACCTGCCACATCAGATACTTTACATTTTGCAATACGTCTTGCTGTGTCGTGAGATAACGCAGTACCTTCAGCAGTTGCTCCGTCTTCGTCAATATAGATGGTTTTTGTTTCACCAATCGGGTCAAATCCTGCAACAGTTGTTTTGTTAGTTTGACCGTTTTCGTCAGTGTATTCGTATTCAGTCCATTGTAATAAATCATCAACCGTTGAAAGAACAGTTCCTAAAGGAAGATTCTGCTGCGTCCCATCTTCAAACTGTGTCCAGTGACCCCCAGTGAATGTGTTATAGCGGAGTGTTGTGTTATCAGTAGTGTCAATATCAGCAATGGTTGAACCTTGGTAACGGAAGCTAATGTAGTTGTGCGTGCCTGCTGAAGATGAACTGTCGTTCATGTACAACCCAACGCTTGAATCGGTACTGGTGCGAGGTACTCCGTTATCACCAATCCATACTCCAGCTTCCCCTGAAGATCCGTTAATATCTGGATTTCCAATAGTTATTCCAGGGTTGGATGAATGAGGAGATGTTGTACCTACACAAACACCCCCACTAGCATTTATCAAAAACGGGGTACTGTCTGGATTCGTAGAATCCTCCACAACTAGCGCATTACCAGTACCTGTTTGCGTAATTCTAACTAAGTCTCCAGAATCTGAGCCAGAGACGGTCAAGGCTCCTAGTGTTGCCGTTCCACCAGTAACTGTGATTGAATCTGAATCTTGCGTGGCAATCGTTCCCAATCCTAAATTGGTTCTTGTGGTCGAATCATCAGAAACATTTAAAGAACCTGTTACGCTGATATTTCCGCCCGTGTTTAGCTGTGCAGAAGTCGAAACCGTGCTGGCAGTTAGCGTTAGGCTCGAACCGTTGTAATTCTGGATTTCGTTTGTTTTTAATAAACTCATTTAGATAAGCTCAACAAATTCAAAGTTGTAGTCATAGAGTTGACTGCCAGGATAAGAATAAGCAATGCTGGCAGGCTCAAAAAAACTGCCGAATACAGCGGTGTTTGTTTGATAGCCTAGAATCTGAGCAGCCACAGGTTGCATTCTTAGGCCAGCAAAGACTTTGGTTGCGGTGTCTCTCTCGGATTCTAAGACTTGCACTGAACCGCTGAATCTTCTGCGAATCTCGCCCAATCGGTAAACCATCCCACTGTCTCGCTCTTGTCTTATCCCAAAGCTGTCTCGACTGATCGACATGCCTACGTTTGGATTGTAAGTCTCCAGCACTTTTCCGGCTCGAATCGTGTTGACGATCAGCGGTAACTTCATTGAAGAAACCGTAAAGTTCGCGCCACCATTTCCGGTCAGTTGCAAATCTTCTGAGCCTGTTCCGTCACCAGTAATCCGGTTGAGCTGCTCGGTAAAGACCCCATCAGAGACAAAGGTTCCAAGTTTGATTTGTGGGTAGTCTTCAAAATAAATGTTTGCAGCACTCGCTTGAAGTCTTCCTAGATTGCCATTACTGGCAGTTACCCAACCGTCCAGGCTGCCTTTGACGTCCGTTGAATTGGTCAAAGCAATCTCAACCGTGTTGGTGGTTGCTGGACAAGCCACAAAAACCGAATCATTCCAATGTGTTTTTTCATTGAGTAAATATTGCTCGGTCAGTGTGTAGGTGTTCGAGTACGTTTCTGTCGACAAGGTGCTTGCACCAGAATCCTTGAATGTTACCGTGACAGATTCTGCCAAGTAGCTAAAAAATATTGCTTCCGCTCCTGCACAAGTCACCGTCACCGTTGCCGTTGCAGCGTCTGAAATATAAGGCTGCCGTGGATAATTGTTCTCAACTTTGGCGATTGCATAATCACTAGCAAGCTGAGTCGCTGAACTGGTAACGCTTGTGATTGAATTCGTGTAAATGATTTTCACTCAAACCTTACAAAGTCGATTTCTGTTGGTCCGCTTATCGTGGTTTCTTCTGCATCAAAGCTATAGATAATGCTGGTAATCGTAATCGTGGCCTTGATTGATTGCTTTTCGTCAATGCAGATGATTCGATAACCCAAAAGGTAATTGTCTTTAATCCCAAAAATTCGAGCCGTGCAGATTGGCGCGGATTCGCTTTGCAAAATGGCTCTTAAATATTCAATGACTTTCTCTTCAATTGTTGACAGTGCGTCATAACCTTGTTCTTCCCCATAGCCTAAGTTCGGAACTTCAACGTATTTTGTTTCTTGTGCGAGTGTTACTGAGTCTGGGTAAGGTGTGTTGAATTCATACTCGCTAAAAACCTTTTTGATTGGGAAGGCTGGCGCTAATTGCAACTGAAGCAATTCTGGCGTTCTCACCGTTGCGGCTGCGACACCAGTTTGAATCCGGTTAATGACTCGTAAAGTAGAGCCGCTAATCTGAAGCAGAAGATTCGCAGCCTTGGCAGTATCTGCCGCGAAGTCAATCAGTGGCTCGTTTCTAGTGGTTGCTTGTGCCATAACTAAGGCGAATAAATTTCAACTTCTGAAGCTGTCGTGGCTACCGTCAGCGAGCGAACGGTCAACGTTCCGTTTGTATCTATTTCTACTGTTACGCTAAGTCGAACTTCCACTGGTGAGTCGTTTACTTGCTCGTCGCTAATCGTCGTATCAGTGTTGTAGTTAACGCCAGCCATTAGGCATAGCTCGTGTCTAAAGTTAGGCTTAATTCAGTCGCAACGTGATTGTAAAAACTCGCCAGCGTTGAACCTCTGTTGCTGATTCCAGAAATTGAAAGCACACCTCCAGTGGTTGCAGAGTTCAATTTAATCACTGTGCTGGTTGGCGCAACGCCACTTCCGCCTGAACCGTTCCAGAACTCGCTCGAAGTGTTATCCGTCGAGTAAATCAAAACGCCATCCTCACGGATTTCGATTGGGTAGCTGCTGTTATTGGTTTGCAAATCTGGGTTCGCTACTTCGTCATCTCTTTTCTTAATCACAGGCGTCACGTTTTTGACAATGCCCCAAGAAAACGGAATTCTCAGTGGCACACCAACTCGGTGCGTGTTACCGTCAGAGGTAAACGTTCCGGTTGTGCCATAGCCACTTGTCACAGGGATGAAGTTCTTATCTTGTAGCGTGAAGGTATTTGAACCAGTGCGAACCACATAATAGTAATTGTCCACTGCAACTGATTGATATTCCAGCAGTTCACCGTACGAATCCATTTGCTCGAAAATCACAACCGTGCCTGTGACAAAGCCGTGATTTAGTGCAGTAATTGAAACAGGAGTTCCTGCGCCTGAAGAAATAACGGCTTCCACAAAAGCGAAATTTTCAGTAAGCGTAAAAGGTCTAGCACCTTTGGTAAACTCGGTGTCTGTGAGAGCAAACGTCAATTCGGTATCCGTGACGCTTTGAAGAAAAATGCTGCCAGTGAATAAGTCACTTCCTGCTTCGCCCCACTTTAAGGACGTCGAGTAAAGCCCAGGTGCGGTCAGTAAATCTTCGTATCTCTGCAAGGCGAATGGATGGCTTGCATTCAGGTAGTCGTTGGTCAGTGTAATATTGCCGAACTTCACGCCAATCTTGCCACTATCCTCAACTTGCCCCAATTCCAAGCTCGGCATTCTCTTGACAAAAGGCTGGTAAAAATTTTGCCCAGCAAAGCCACGAATCGAACCTCGGTAATCCGTACCATCAACCGTGATCGTGGCAAGTAGCTGGCTCATCAGATGTACCTAGCAGGAAGAAACTTGTCGCCTTGCCGTCTGGTTCTTTCTCTCAGTTCGCTTCTGAACTCTTCAATACCAGCCTTGGTCTGGCCAGCCATATCCGTATAAACATTTACTTCGGTGTCATTCTCGCGAACTGCCACAATCAATTCAGCCAGTAATCTTTTCACCTCTGGGTCTGAGGTTGCGTTGATTGCTGCGGTGTCGCCAGAGTTCAAGCGGTTGAGGTTGCTGACGCCATATCTGCGGACGGTTTCTGGGGATAGAATGTATTCGCCAGGACTCAGCATGGCTGGAATGGTGTCCATTGGGTCAGGGACCAATCCGCCATCTCTGAATGAAAAATTAGCGATTTCGTCAAATTGGTATCCACTGTTTTGATACGGGTATCTTGCACCAAATAATCTGGCGTAAATCTGCGCGTTTGATAAATCTGCTTCATTTGAAACAATAAAAAATCCCGTTTGTCTGCTGTCGGTGGGTTTGGCAATGAAAAATTTTGTCAGATCCGTTCGATTCGCTATATTTTGACCCAACCCATGTGTTCCTGTTTGAAATTGCCGTTGTAATTCACCGAGAAGCGAATTCAATGAATAATTATCAAGTCTTGGATAGCTTCCATAAAAGGAGCCAGGGCCAAGTGTGTTTGTGAAACTCAAATCTAATGGTGGATAACTAACAGAAGAACCACCTCCTCCACTTGATCCGGTGCTAATCGTTGTGGTTGCTGTGTTAATTGATTGAACTAGACTGGTGATTGCGTTGTTAATTGCTGCACTGAAAGAATTGAATGAACTTGTCACAGATGAAGTATTGAGATTTACGGTTGGAGTGATTGTCCCCAAGTGAGGTCTGCCAGCGTTCGCTGTTGGTGTGATTGTCCCAAAATTCAGTCCAGAAGTGTTCACGCTGAACATGCTCGTGGACATCAGCAGAGAAAGATTCAACCGTGAGGAATCCAAACTGAAGTTGCCGCTGTTGAGGCTGATAGGCTTATTGACTCCTGAAGTGTCAACAATGAAATTGCCATCTTTCAGTTCAATGGGAATTTGGTAGACGGTTGTCAGGAATTCAACCTGCTGTTGAGCAAAGGCAAGTGTGGCTAGGTTGATTCCAGAGATTAAATCAGAGACTGCGGTTTGCAATTCTTCTGGTAAGTCACCTAGCAAATCCTCTGCGCCTGAACTAAGTAAGCTAGCTGCGGCAATCGGTGCGTTAAATCCGTACTGAGTACCAAGCAGCGCCAAGTCACTCAGAACACCTTCAAAAATGGTTGTAAAGGCTGTGGAGGACTTAAAAACGTTTCTGGCTGCGGTGAGGTATTCGTTGACGAAGGCTTGAAGTGCTTTTATATCGTCTTCAGTTGCGTCCTGGTCAAAAGCATTTTCCAGCAAGCTTTCGTAAGTGTCTTGTGCAAGAGAAAAAGTCTCTTGTGGTGAGGCAAGATTGAAATCACTGAAAAGCAACTCGTTGACTTGATCGAATAATCCTTGCACCAGATCAGCGATGTTTTCAATCGTTCTTTCAAAATCTCGAAGCAGTGCTTGCAACCCAGATTCAATGTTTTGCAAAGCAAGCAGATTGGCTTCTCGCTCGCGTTCTTCGTTGAGTTTTTGCAGCTCGCTGATCTGTAGATTGTAGAGTTCAAGTTGTTTTCCTTCAGCGGCTTCAATTTGCCCTAGTAATTCTGCTCGACGCTCTTCACTTTCAATTAAGGAAAGTAAAGCCTTCTGACTTTCCAGTGCAGCCATTGCTTGTTCATGCAGAGTCTCAATTTGTTCTTCTGCACTCAACTGTTGAAACTGAATGGATCTTATCTGCTCTTCTGCGGTTTCAAAGATTTTGTCAGAAACTGCTTCAAATCCTTCAGAAATATCAGTTGATGATCCAGCAATCCCACCAACTAATTCCTCAATTGCTATTTCAGCATTTGCTACTGCAAGCAGAATTGCGGAGTCTTCACGAAGAGATTCACTTCCTTGTGGACCTGTCATGATGGGATTATAATTTTCAACAAAGTCTTGATAGCTGCTATAGGTGCCTCGCTGAATCATGTTTTCAAGCATTTGAGCCGCATTTGCAAAAGACTCCATAAAGTCTGGTGAGTCTCCATAGGTTGCCGCATAATTTACACCGATTTGGTTAATTAATGCGTCAACGGAATCCCTAAATGCAATGATGGTTGCCTGAATATCTCCTGAAGCTTCAGCGGTTTCGATTAAATTTTGAACAACTGCGGATCTCTCAGAAGTCAATGAGTCTAGGCTAGAAATTGCAGCCAACACCGCTTGCTCGGCATTTGTTGGTCTACTGCCTCCACCAGCCGCACCTCCAAGCGCCTCAATGTCTCTGGTGAATCCGCCACCTCCATAATAACTGTTTGGGCCTAACCCGATTGCGTCGAGGTTTCGTTCGATCGCATTACCTACGCCTTCAATCAAGGCCTTCACCAACCGATTGATCGCGCTCTGCAAATCGCCAAGAATGTCAATGAATGGGTCAAGTGTGTCGAAGAGAATGGTGAAGTATTCTTCAATCGAAGCGGCAACCTTTTCGTTGCTCAAGATTAGTTTTGCAGCGACTTCCTCTGGTGATTTCGATTGAGCGATGAACATGGCTCGACTAGCGTTTGGACCTGCGCCAGAAACACCGGAAACAATGGCTCCTGCGGTTCTTTCTGCTTCTTCGTTCAGTTGTCCCTGAAGTAAAAGCTGCGTTTTCAATTCAGCAGTGACTTCTTCGAGGTATGTCAACTCTCTGGCTTTCGGGAAAAGGCTTTCTTCGTAAAGTCTATTTTTGTCTTCTGTCAAAGCGTTGATTTCTGTGACTCGTCGAAACTCTTCTTCTAGTCCTTGCGTAAAACGACCTTGCTGCTCTTCGGTCAGTTGTCCCATTTCTCTGCGAATTCGGAACTCTTCTTCCAGTGCTTCTGTGAATCGGTCTTGTTGTTCCTGTGAAAGCTTGCCTGTGAAATCGGTGTATTCAATCTCTTTGACTTCTTCGATTTTTTCTTTCAGCTTCTCAACTGATGAGGCGGCATTTGCAGCTTCAAGGTTTACATTGCCCAGTTGCTCTTCAGTCTTGATTAGTGTCCCAGAATCAATCTGATTCTGAAGTCCTCTGAATTCTCCAGCTACGCCTTCAAGTGCTGCCTTGTATTGCGTCCATAAATCTGCACTTTTCCGGTAATTTTCAGCTAGTTCAAAAGCTGAATCTCTCTCAAATTTGAGAGCTGACTCTTGCGCTTCGGTTGAAGTCGCAATAGGCGCAACATCTCCGTCCATGCCAATCGCATTTGCGGCACTGTTGTAATAGCCAATGATTTTGTTGATTTGATTGATGAAGAAGTTGTCCACCTTTTCAAAAAAGCTGAACATATTAGCAATCATGCCAATGAAGAAATCTCGAACGTGTAGAGTGAGGCGTTCAATATTAAGTGCTGCGTTTTGCGTTTCGTATTGAGCAGCAACCGAAAGAAAGCCAAAGCCAGCTTGAATGTAGTTGAGTGTGGTGACGATTGGGTTAGACTCGCCACCTGTGAAACTGCTGAATGCGTCTCGCAATGGCTTGGTCAGATTGATCGCAAGCTGCTTGAGCTTGTCAAAAGCAATTCCAAGAATTTTGATACCTTCAGCAAAGTCTCGAACGATCCCGTCAGACTTGTCAAATTCACCAGCTAGGTCTGTCATAACCTTTGCGGTTCCGCTGAAAATTCCGGTTGATTCTTCCACCTTGCCAATCAGTAACGTAAAGCTATTGCTGATTCGGGTCAGCGAGGTCGCAATCGTATCTTGTGCCGCGCCAAACTGTTCGTTAATGGCTTCAGCAGACCCAAGGATTGCGTCTTTAAATAGCTGATTCGTTAGGTTGCCATCCGTCACAAACTTCTTCAGACTTCCAGCCGTAAGTCCAAGTTGCTTCTCTACTTCCTTGAGCAGATTGGGCATTCCGTCAATCAACGAATTGAACTCTTCGGCCTGAACCTTTGGCGAATTCAAGGCTTGCGCGAGTTGCAGCAATGCCCCAGAAGCCTCTGTGCTACTGGTTCCGGCTGCGGCTAAAGATTTGGCAACGATTTCGGTAATGCGGATAGTTTCGGCTTGGCTGGAACCTAACTGGTCAGCAGCAACACGAAGGCGAGCGTAAAGCTTGGTGGTGTCCTCAATTGCGGTTCCGGTAGTCTGTGAGACTCGGTACAACTCTTTCTGAACCGCTGCGGCTTCAGCGGCTGAATTCGTTGCAATGCGGATTTGGTTGGCAAAATTGGTAAAGGTGTCCGCGGCTTGTGCGATTTGCTGAACACTGATCGCAGCAACCAAAGCAGAAGCGGCATTCTTCGCAGACTTGAAAGCCGATTCCATTTTTCTGGTTGAGTTCGCCACTCGGTCCATTGCACTTGAAGACTTTTTGAGTTCGCCTTCGAGCTTTCCCAAACGGTTAATGGCGTCGCGTATCTCTAGTTCGATTTCAATGGTAGAGGCTGCGTTTGCCATTTATCGTTTTCTTCTAGGCTTTGGGGTAGGTCGAGCGGTGCTAGACTTCTTCTTTTGCAAGTCTCGTTTGCGCTCGTTCTCTTTCTTTCTGTGGCTAGTGACTTCTCTGTCTATCGTCACCAGTGCGGTGTAGACTTCAACGGTATTGATTTCTGCTCTTCTCAAGTAGCAATCAATTGCTTCTTCGCGCAGAAAACCAATGTCAAAACCCAAGTCTCGTCCGGTTGTGTCCAAGTCTCTGAACGCCTGAACCGCTGCCAAGTTTCTCTCGGTCAGCGTCAAATTGTTTGGACAAACTGCACAAGGCGGCTCTTCGTCTTCCTGCCAGACATTGTCCGCTGATTTGCAACACCAAACCGCTTGGTATCGGTCGCCTTCCTGAATGCCATGCTCTTGCGAGTCACCTAGATAAGTTGCTTTTTCAAGAACCAGATCTAGGTAACTTTTTAATTTCCCTCTTCGTCGTCGACTTTCGCCTGGGCCAAACGCATCAGCTTCAAACTAACATGCGTTGCCATTTTATTGAGCGCAGCGTCTTCTCCAACAAACAGACTTTTGTTCTCAACACTGCACTCTTCGTCGAATGACCAGGAGGTCACACAAGGCACAAAAAGCTTTCGAGCAAACATAAGAGAATCAATCGTTTGCTTGCCTTTCTGTGTCTTCGTGGCTGCGTTCAGAGCCTCAGTCAAAAGCTTTTGGTGAGGTAAAACGCATTGAAAGGTTGCTTCTAGGTCCAGGTCTGCGTCATTGAAGTCGATTGTTACTTCGTTTGCTCGCTGGACATCAAAAATAGATGGCATGAATTATTACTTATAAATGAGTGAAAATGCGGCTGCGTCCGTAGCAGAAGAGCCTTGAGTCAAGGCAAAGTCCACTGAAGCCGCTGCGGCTCCGTCCTGCTCAGTTCCAGAAATGGAAACGCGAGCGGATGGAATGATAATCTGAACAATTGAACCTGCGGTGTCGCCAACCTGAACGCCAATTGCGATTTGCTCCAATCGGGCAAACTGCTCGAATCGGTAGGCTTGCGCTGGTCGCATAACGAAATCAAAAGAGCCTGTCACGGTAATATCGTTACTCACATAAGCAGCGGCTGGATACTTGTCTCCGGTCATCTCTGCCAAGCCTGGGTCACCAAGGTTTTTGCTGACGCTCATGCTAAAACCAGTTGCCAAGAACTCGTTAGCTGAAGCAATCAAGCTTCCGGCTGCGGTGTTTTGTGCTGCTAGGTAAACTTGAGCGGCTGAAGTGGCGATTGGCTCATAAGTGCTGAGAGTCGCGGCTGGCAGGTGAGGTACTAAATAATCCGTCGCGCTGACTGTGAAAGAATCACCTGAAGCAGCTTGCACTCCAACCGTTGCGGCTGTTGTGCTTGGTGAGCTGATGGTTGCAGCACCGCCAGTGTTCACCTGCGAGTCGCTTGAATCGTAAATATCAACCAGTTGTCCAGCGAAGAAGTAATCTGCTGCGACTGCGTTTGAGGCAGGATCTAAGGTAACGGTGGCAGGCGAGGAATCGGTAACAGAGACGTCTGTTCCTGTCGCGTTCACTGGTCCAGAGTAGCGGATTCGGCTTGCTCGGCAATTGGCGGACATGGTGAAGACGCCATCTCTGGTAATGTCTACAGAGAAGCCTTCAACAACGGTCCCGTTGCTCACATAGATTTTGTAGGTGTCTACCAGTTGCGCAACCTGAAACGTGTCGCTGACTCGGCTGAAACTGTAAGTGTTTGATACTCCAGCAGAAGTGGTCAGTGTCCCAAACACCTTTTGCAGCAAAGTATCTTCTGCTGGTGCAGTTCCGGCTGAACCAGAAGGTTTGACAAGAAAAGGAATGTCAAAGGTTGCTCGCTCGGCATAATTCACAAAACTTCTGTTCTGTAAAAGCCTTGTGCCGACTTCAGAAATATCTGAGGTGTTGAACGTCTGGCTCAGTGCCAAAGGTTCGGTTGTGGTGAATCCGTCAGAAGCAGAAACTGCGACATAACTGCCAGCAGTGGTTTCGGTTGTAATATACGGCTGAGAACTTCTTAACCGTAAGTAACGATCTGGAATTGCCATTTTGTCTCCTTATTATTCGACATCGTTTTCAGTTGTACGGTAAAGAATCTCATACCGTAATGTGGCTATGAAAAACTCACTTTCGGCAGATGCTTGCCGGATCTGCGTGTCAGTGATGCGAGAATCTATTGCCAGCCCATTGAGTGTCTGGTCGTTCGCCATGGCTTCTTCGACTTCAACCGTGATTGTGTCCAGTGTGCTTTCTGCGGTGTTTCCTTTCGCAATGGCTTCAATGGACAAATCAAGTGTTCGTTGTTGCCTGTTCTGAATGCCAATCTCTAGTCGTTCAATGCTTTCAGAATTCGCGTAAATCAGTAGCCCAGGCAAATCACTCGTTGCGATTGGATAAGTTCTTGAGAGAAAGACATTTGAGCCAGTGGTTGACAATCCGGTCAGAACCGTTTGGATTCTTGCTTTGATCTGCGCTCGTTTATGCGCCATTAGACACCCAACATGATTTGCGTCATGCCTGTCCCATCGGGCTGAATCCCTCGAACCGTGTAGCTCACTGCTGAAATGGTCAGAGTGTCGCCATGCGCCAAGCTCGAAACGTCAGCGGTTCTTGCCAGCAGTGTTGGCTCTGAGCTTTCCACTTCTGACTCGTCCAAATCGACTGCAAGAAAGTCATTGTCAAAAATCCCTGTGAAGGTGCTGGCGTCTGTCTTGGTTACGGTTGTTCCGTAGTCGTTTAGCAATGCGCTTCTGTCCGCTGCGGTTTCAACACTCATTTTTTAGGCTTGCGAGCGGTTTTAGTCGTTCGAGTGGTCACTGGTGGTGCTTCTTCTGGCTCAAGTCCTTTGGCGCGATTCTCATAAATAATCGCTTTGCCCATGTTCACCAGTTGATTTGCTTCAGTTGGGTCAACGCTAATGACTTGTCCAACCCGAACAGGTCCACCGTTTGCCACCGTGCCTCTGATAATTTGAATCTTCATTGGAATATCCTTTGAAGCCTTTCGTTGTATGTCACGATTCGCCCAGGATTTTGCAATTGGTCCCGTGCTTCTATCCACTTACCTTGTTGATCTTCCTGAACTCTTGTTGGTTTCTTGTCTAAGTCCCACTGGTGCCAGTATCTGCGTGGTCCGGTGTAGAAATCGACACCGCAAATGTAGATCTTTGAGTAGCCCAAATAATCTGCTGTCCAAAGTGCTTCAGGCCCTGAAAGTCTGATAAATGGGACAATTCCACCGTGAATATCTTTGTCTCTTAGATTCTTTGGGTCATGGTGAACAATGGCTGGTGAATCGTACTCTTTAAGGTGCGCTACCATCCGCACATCATGCGCGTAACACCAGGAGAGTTCCCCAAGAAAAAGTAAGCCGTGATTATTGACTCCGGCTAAATCGTAGTCTTTGGAACCAATCTGCGCCTTGGCTTTCGCTAAATCGGAAGGCGCAGAAGGTCCGCCACACAAGAGAATACAAGGTCGAGCAGCACCCCAACCTTGCAACTCATCAAGCTGATACACTCAGCTTACGGTAACGTCCTGCGCTGCCGCGAAGCTTTCAGCGTGAGCAACCGCAATGTCGCAGTCTTGGTAGAAATACAAATTTGTTGTGGCTGTTCCTGCACTGCCATATGGATCTACGAGAACGTCGAGTGCTGAGAAGAAGCCGACATACAAGTCAGCAAAGTTCCCGAAGATCAGCGAGTAAGGCGAACTTGAGGGCGCTTGGGTTGTCTGAACAACCGGATAACCCATCATGCTGTCAGGCCCAGACATAATCATTCGACTGTCTGTGCTAGCAGCCACCAAGGTCTGCATCAGTTTCCCAACTACTGCCGGATGGGTTACCCATCGCAAATTGCCAAGCAGAGCGTTGTCCTGTGAAACTTCCGTCATAATATCAACGACATTGCCATACGTCAGATTGGCGTTGCCAGAGGTTCCGCCAGAGGAAACGTCACCGATTCCAGAAGTTCCAAGGATTCCGGTTGGCTCGTTTGATCCGCCACCTTTGAGAGCAACGTTGTCAATTTTGGCTGCGAAGATTCGAACCATGTTATTGCGAATCAACTGCTCTACGCTTGGGTCAGACTGAATCATCAACTCGCGAGTCACGGCAACCTTGTTCGCCAAAAGCTTTGGGGTCATAGTGACTTGAGCAAAGTCTGGCTCACTGTTTCCAACGCTTCCGCCTTCCGCAATGAAAGCCGCTGCGGTGCTGGTTGAAATCTTGGGAATCGCAACATTTCCAGACAAACCATTCAACACGGTTGCGCCTACTTGTCCCAAAATCGACGTTGAAATCAAAGCGTCGATAAAGCGGTCACCTCGGTAGTCTTCCGGCACAATATTGCTTCCTGCGCCAAAAGTTGCGCCTGCTGCGGTTGATACCGTTCGAGTCTGCCAGCCAAAGTCAGGAACAAAAAATCCTTTGGGTTGTCGAGATTGCTTCTTTGCCAGTTCCTTGCTGACTTCCAATTCAAATCCGGCCTTGCTCCAATCCTTTGCGTCAGCGGCTTGAATGGCTCTTACCAAGCTGTAGTTGCGCTTTTCCTTTGGTGTGGCGTCAACGCTGAAGTCGATTGGCTTGCTGGTCTTCTTCTCTAAAAGCATGGCCTGGAATTCAGCTAGTGACTTTTCTTCTTGAAGTGCGCGAAACGCTAAATCATATTCATCGTGCCGCTTGCCCAGCTCGAGAATCTGGCTGGATTGGTTGCGGTACTCTTTCAGTTGGTCTTCTGGTTGCCGTGTGTTTACCGGCTCTTGAACTACTTCTGCGCTCATTGTTTTCTCCTGAATTGCAGAATTGTCATTACCGGAAATTTCCGGCTTGGATCTGCCTACCCCCACAGAGGAGTCAGCAGGAATGGAAACCATGCTCACTTCGAGCGGTTTAAACATATTGACTCTGTAGAGAGGCTTGTCTTTATAGCCGTTCTCGTCTTTCGTCATGCCTTGAATCTGGTAGCCAATCGAAACATTGCCTCTGATTCCGTCAACTACGTCTCTGTAAACTTCTTCGGCAAGTGCGCTCTTTGAGAACCGGACTTGCGCTCTGAGTTTGTCCTTGTCCATGTATGCCCGTTCTACAACTCCAATTTGTTGCCTTGCGTCATGGTCTAAAAGCAATGGTGCTTTGCCTGAAGACATGAATTCCATGTCTACACTTCCGGCATTGTGTTCAAGCACCTCGTAACCAAATTCTCTTTCAACCGGATTCGTTGAACTAATCGACATCATCACTCTTCTGTCAGACTCGTCATCCATCATCCGAACGCTTCCGGTTCGGTACTGGGTCTGAACTGGTAAGTCTCTTGTTTCGACTTGTTCAACTTCTCTTTCTTCCGGCTCTTCTGCGACTTCTTGAGCTTTGGCAAAAGCCACAATGAACTCGTCTTGCGTTTCTTCGACGTCAATGACGTGCCTTTCGGTCATGCTAGTTAAATCCATGTTTCTCTCGCTTTGATTCACGATTTTTTCACTCCAACTTTTGCCAGCATCTCCACCCCACATAGCCCAAGCGATTCTGCCATTACTTGGATAACCTTTCTCTCCTGGTCGAAATCCTTCAGCTTTTTTGTCAACCTCATGCCTCGCAAAAAAGGACTTCATTCTCTTGACGGTTGCCAGTGGCAGGCTCTTGCCGTTGCTGATGTCTCTGGCGCGAGCGATACCTACAGACGTTCCGCCTCTGCCAAATTCTCGTCTCCACTCTAGGCCACGATTGGCCTCGGCAATCATGCCCTCGGTTGGTTTGTGGTTTTCCGCCACTATTCAACCTCTGGCTCAACTGGTCCGTGTGGACTGCCTAAAGGCTCAAAGGCTAGGCTGATTCCGTAGCGTTCCGCCATCAACTTGTCGTTTTGCATTTGCTGGAACACCTCTTCAACGTCACGCCCGTATTGCCGCGCTACGTCATTCAATGACTTGAAGCCATTTCTAACTGCTTCGACTTCGGCTCTGATTTCTTTGGCTGGGTCCACCCAACTGAAACCTCTGCCTCGAAACTCAAGAGTGTTTGAAAATTTGTCGAAGCGAGTAATCGGAATGGGGATTGAGCCAGAAGTCATTGCCATCTTCAGCCACTCTTGAGCAACAGGCTCGCAAAGGTGCTGAATCAAGAAACTTTGCAGTTGTCTGTAGAGGTCGCGTTCTTCTAGTGCGCCTTGCCGAATGGATGAATAGCTGACGCCTTCAAGGTTGTTTGAAAGGCTTGTGTACGAAATGCCAAGTCCACTGGCAATGCCTCGCAAAATGCCTTTGTGAAATTCAGCGTAAGCACTGGTTGGATGGCTAGGATTCCACTCTTGAAAGCTCATTCCAGCCGGAAGCTGTTGAATACTTCCAGGTTCGCCTGACATGATCTGGTTGCCGTCTGCGCTTTCGTCTCCAATGAAGCCTTCACCGTCTGGCGAAACCAAAAACCCCATCTTTGCGGCTGCGGTTCTTGCTGCAATCAGTTCGGCTTCTTCATAACCTGAGAGGATTCTCATTCTCGTCATTGCTGAAGCAAACCAAGAAACGCCTCTCGTCTGTTGCGCTCTGTCCGGTAAGTAAATGTGCAGAATGTCGTTAGCGTCAACTCTGGTGCGTTTGTCTGAACGCCTTTGTCCAAACGTATCGAATGGATGGCCTTGGCCTAATTTCAAGTAGTAAGCAACTGGAGCGTCAAACTCGTCCAACTCAACGCCCATGACCACTCTGCGGCCTTTTGGCTCAGTGGTGAAATATTCTTCATCCAAATAATCCGGCTCAAGAATCTGCAACGCTAGCCCATCCGTCCATTTCTGGCCTCGGACGAAGCGAATCAGAATTTCGCCATCTCTAGCAAGTCCTTGAACCACTAGCCTCTGAATGTCTAGCCAGCTATGCTTGCGGCTCGCACTGCATCGCTTGCCCCATCTTTTGAAGGCTCGTTCAATGATGGCATTGCCAGCACTGTCCAACTCTCCAACATTCGGCTCGTTTAGATTTCTGGCTCGGCTTTGAAGCTGAAAACCATGCTCACCAATGACGTTAGAACTCATCAGTTGCAGGTACCGTCTGGCGTAATCGTCATTGCGGCAAAGTTCTCTGGCTCTGTCTCTGATTCTGCGAAGGCTATATTGCAGCTCGGCATCGGCTGAAGTAGTGGAGCCAATGAAATCAGCTAAGAATCTTGAACCAGCCGCGCCATCATAGCGACGCTTCTTCTGCTTTGGACTTGGATTCTCTGGTGCTTGTCTATGCACTCTATCGGTGAGCCACCACATTGCTTCAGCGATCATCCTGCTCTCCTAAACTCAACCTTCACCATGTTGGCTGGTCGCTTCCCACTTCTGACGCGAGCTTGCTGGCGTTCCTTGATGACTTCGCTCTTATAGTAGTCGCGCCACTTCATCAAATCGGTAATGGAAAGCTTGGTCAGTGAGCGGTTGCCAATGCTGTATTCTTCGACGTCATTGTCTGCGCGGCCTTCGAGAAGAGATTGAATCTTCTGCAACATGATTTCCGCATGAGTTCTTGGGTCATGCGCTACGTCCGTGTCCTGGTCAATGAACCATTGGCCTTCGCTAACCTTGATTTTCTGATCGTCGCTAGTCCGAACAATCCAGGCTTGCCAAGTGACTTGTCCGGTTGGGTAGGATTGCGTGTCTGCGGATGAGACTTCGATATAGTAGGTTGAATCTGCTTCAACAGCCGTGATCGCAATCTCGGTACTCGAAGCTTCTTGGCTTCTGCCGAAATACTTGAGCTGATAAGAATCGGGAGGATAATCAGATGCTAAATCGTCCTTGCGCCAAAGCCAGCGTTCGCCAGCTACAAGACGATCTGGTTCAGTAGTGGGGTAGTTTGCTCGGTCGAATAGATTGGTTGCCATGCGCTATTGTTAGCGCACTTTGTCAAGTCTGTGGTCTGAACTGTCTGAAATGTCTGATTTGTCCGAATGGCTACTGAAGCCTTGCGAACTGGTCGAGGTAGGAAGTGTTTGATTCAATCCGCCAGCGTCCGCCAACCTTAAAGGCTGGAACTAATCCGCTATTGCAGAATCGGACTGCGGTGCGCTCGGTAACGTCAAGTTCATCCGCCAATTGTTTTGGTGTCAAATATCGGTTTCTTCGGTGTCGCATACTAAAACCTTTGAATCCAAGATTGTGGTCTTCGCGCAGGTTTCAAAGTTCTTCGTCTTGGTGCTTCCGGTGATTCTGGAATCGCTGATTCCACTTTTTCGGCTATTTTAGCAGTTCTCTGTAGTCTTTTCCAATCCCGAATGTTTAGCGAACTAAGTGCTGCTAAACTATAAACTAAACAATCTAAAGCCTCATTGCGTGGTCTGATTTTTATCCATTCGCGCCTTGGAAAGCCTTTGTGATACTTGGTGACGATTTTCTCAGCCGTGAGTTGTGCGAAATATTCTTCATCCAAGTGTTTCGGAAATCTTAGCGCTTCGGGTCCGCTGGCAATGCGAAGCCTGCCAAAAATCGCTTGTTTGATCGTATCCACACCAACCGGAAAGAGTTTGATTCTGCCGGAATTGTTTCTTGACGGTCTGCCGATTGGTGGCTTTCCTTCACCTCCCACGCCTTTGATTGCATAGATTCTCGCAGTTGTTCGGCTTCTGACGAATTCATAAACTGCTTGGGTGTAGTGTCCACCGGAGTCAATACAAGCCGCTTGCACTGGCAACTCATGCCCATCCGCACAACGCCACCTTTCTCTCAGAAGTCTGTCGAGCTGCAACCAAGTCTGCGGTGCCGCTGGATCTGAATGTAGAATCTGGTGGTCTAAGACAAAGCCTTCGTTGTCCTTGCCTGTTCCCAGAAACGTCACTTCTAATCGGTCATCCTGAACGTCCACTCCTGCGGTAATTACAAGCACTTCTGAAGGCGCTGGTGCTTTGTAGACCTCTCGACGGTTGTATAGACCATGCTCGTCTATCGTTTCGCCTTGGTCTTCCCAAGTTTCAGCTAAATAAACATTCGTCCAAACCTTCAACCGCTCTGGGTCGCTCTTGACTTCCAGAAATCGCGTCACGGCATCAACCAAGCTTACCCAAGGCGAGTATAAACCGGATAAGTGATAGCCTTTGGTCTTGCGGTGTGGGTACTGTTCAACCCACTTGCCAGACTGCAAACTGGCTAATCGCTCGCCTTCTGTCCAACTCGTTTCGCATTCCTGGCAAACGTAATGAGCGGTTTCCGGTTCGTTGTGCTGCCACCGGACGTTTGACCAAACCAACCGCTGAAATTCTTGGCAATGTGGACACGGCACAAAAAAGAAAGATTGGCGCGAATCGTCAAAAGCCTTTTCAATGCGGCTTACGCCTTTCAAGGTTGGGGTGCTGGTCAGAAGAATTCTTCGAGAGTGGGCAAAGGTGACGGTTCTTTGAATCGCTAGGTCTACTGGGTCGCCTTCGATTCCTGCCGAATGTTCAAATCGGTCAATCTCATCAGCGACTAAAAGACGAATGGCTTTTGAAGCCAAAGCAGTTGCAGTGGTGGCTGGTGCGAGCGTGAGTCGTCCGCCTACAAAGCTGCGGTGTAGCAAGGTGTTCTGCTTGTCACCTCGCTTTGGGTCTTCAATGATTCCGTTGAAGCAATCGGCATTGGCAAACAATGGTTGCAATCGGTCTTTTGCAAACTGCTTGGCAAATTCGATATTTGGTAAGAGTAGCAGGATTGGGCAAGGATCAGATGCAACGTGATAGCCCAGCAAAGACAAGCAAGCTTCTGTCTTTCCGGTCTGCGAGGCAAACATCAAAACAACGGTGTTGGTTCCGTCATCAAAGGCTCTGAGCGGTTCGCGCAGGTAAGGCGTTCGGGCTAGTGAGTAATAACCAGCTTCAGCCGCTGATTCGTGCGTCAGCTTCCGGTTCGTTTCCGCCCAGTTCGGAATGTCCTGCCGTACTGGTGGCTTCAAGTTCTGCAAGCTGCTCTGCAACCTTGCTATTAACGCCCATTCTCCTGAGTCTGTCGGTAATATCAGTTCCTGAGATTTCGTTTTGAATTCGGTTGACTCCATCTGAAATGACTTTCTCCACAATTCGATATTCAGATTGCCCCAACAACAACGGTGCAAGTCTGGTTGGCATGGATTGAAGCTGTGATTGCACCGATTCGAGAATGTTGACCAGCAGCTCAGTCGCAAAGGAAATGTCAACCACTTGGCCTTTGGCGAGTTTGAGCTTTAATTCCATTGTTTCAGCGTCAGCTTTCCAACGTCGAAGCTTTGCGTCATCGAGGCTGATTCCTCCTGCCGCATACTTGTCCACCCGTTGCTTCAGAAACCGGATATAACCACGAATGGATTTGAGCGTATCCCAGCGGTTGTGGTCTGCCTTGACCAACCAGCCTTCTTTTGCCAGTTGGTTCAAGCGTTGCGGTGTCAAGTCTAGGTAGCCACTCAAGGTCGCTGTGCTGCAAGTGTTCATGCTTTTCTTTCTGCTTCTACCTCGGCAAAGGTTTTGCCGCTACTTTCCAGAATCGCTTCCTTGCCTGTGAATTGCTGCCAACGCTTGACGGCAACGTCAACATAAGGCGGATGAAGTTCCATTGCGTAACAGACTCGACTGGTTGTTTCGGCTGCAATGATGGTTGTGCCGCTGCCACTGAAAGGCTCATAAACCGCTTGTCCAGGTGATGAGTTGTTTTCAATTGGCTTTCTCATGCACTCCACCGGCTTTTGTGTCCCATGTCCCACACCATTATCATCCCGTGTCTTTATGGTCCACAGAGTACTCTGCTTTCGGTCGCCAGCCCAATGCCCAGTTTTTGTGTTTCGCACCGCATACAAGCATGGCTCGTGCTGCCAGTGATAGTCGCCACGACTTAATGCAAATCGGTCCTTTGCCCACACAATTTGACATCGGATGAAAAAATCGGCTGCCTCCAATGACTCCTGCACCGTGCTGCCATTTTTGCCATCATGCCAGACATAAGCAACGTCACCTGGAAACAGCGCCCAAGCATCACGCCAATCAGCTCTAGCATCGTTTAAAACTTCGCCCATTTTCTGTTTGTTATTATTAATTCCAGCTTGCGCTCGCCACTTCGGGTCATACTCGACCCCATAAGGTGGGTCTGTGACCATCAGGTGCGGTTGAACGTTTTGCAGTAAATCGGCAACGTGTTCTGCGTTTGTGCTGTCGCCACAACGCAATCGGTGCTTGCCTAGAATCCAAAGGTCGCCTTCTAGCGTGATGGCTTCTTCTTCGACTTCTGGCGTTTCGTCTTCATCGGTCAATCCGTCTTCAGTTCCTTCTGCAAGCAAAGCTTCAAGTTCGTCTTCACTGAATCCGGTCAGGTCTAGGCTGAAGCCTTCTTCTTCCAGCTCGCTGAGTTCTAGTTTGAGCAGGTCATTGTCCCATTCGGCTTCCTGCGCCACTCGATTGTCGGCCAGTCGGTAGGCTTTGATTTGTTGCGGTGAAAGGTCAGTCGCAACATGAACCGGAACTTCTTGAAGTCGCAGGTGCTGTGCTGCCAAAAGTCTGGTGTGTCCTGCGATAATGACGCCTTCGGTGTCCACCACAATGGGCTGACGCCAGCCAAATTCCTTGATTGAGCCTGCCACTTTGGAGATGGCTGCTTCGTTGCGCCTTGGATTGCGTGAATAGGGAATTGGTTTGCTGATAGGCCAGTTTTCAACGTTCATCCGGCTGGTGCTTTATCAAAGTGTTGTGAAAGAAAATCAAAATGATTTCATGAGGATAAAGATTGTAATCGGGGTCAGAAATACC
>Ga0208542_1000308_pt1 | contig 23130 bp, 30 predicted proteins | sample DEB08_DNA_3_FD_185495 | JGI IMG/M metagenome (GOLD analysis project Ga0208542, IMG submission 185495) | Aqueous microbial communities from the Delaware River and Bay under freshwater to marine salinity gradient to study organic matter... | ecosystem: Environmental > Aquatic > Marine > Coastal ... | reverse complement strand
CAGCCAGTCATAATGATGCAGACCGGTGGCGATCCTATTGCAGCGGCCGGGCGTCTTGGCGAACTGTATGAACAGAAGATGCCTTTGTATCAATCTATTTTGGGTGATCAGAGCGCAGCGCTTGAAGAGCAAAAAAAGCTGACTCAAGCGCAAATGCTGTTTGACGTTGCGGGGGCAGCCCTTGCTTATGCAAACCCTACTCAGGCGGAAATTCAAGCGGGCCGTAAGCTGAGCCCAGCAGAGCGTCTGGCGGCGGCCGTGACGGAAACTAAGCTGCTGCCAACTATTGGAGCAAGAGCTCAACAGCAGCTTGATGCCAAGAAAGCCGTCACCGCCGCAGAGCAGCAGATGAAGCTGTCTGCGCTGGGTGCTGCCGAAACAGGTTTGGCGGCTGAGTCAACGGCTGCGGCAGCGGAAAGAAAAGCCGCGCTTGAAGCCGGTTATAGAATAAACGAGATTATGCTAAAACAGACTGGTGATATGGAACTGGCTGAAAGTCAAGCCAACTGGAAAGCCTCTCTTCAAGATGACCAACAGTTAGCCTCAGAGGCTATAAAAAGGCTGGAAGGAGATCAGTCAAAAGAGGCCATAAGACTTCGTAAACAACTAGAAAATCAAAACGCCATAGGTCTCCAGCTTTTAAAGGGTGAGCAGGCGATAGAAGAAATTGGTTTAAAGAGCATGAACGAGATTGCGTCCTTAGACAAAAAACACCTTCAGGCTTTAGCACTTCAAGAAAACAGTCAAAATCTAGCTCGTGAGATGAAAAACATTGACGTTCAGATGAAGTCTCTTGATCAATCTATCGCTATGTACGATCAAGAGCTAAAAGAAGCAGATATGACGCAACGTGCGGCTATCGAAGCAAACAAACAAGTGGCTGAACAGAAAAAGATCGAGCTACAGGAAAGAGAAGTAAAGATTAAGGAGGCCGCGGCAGGTCTGGATATCTTTGGTAAAGGGACCGAAGGATCTATATTAAGACTTGTAAGCGACGAAGCTTTACTTCAACGATATGCCGATGGAAAAACTAACCAAGCCGAAAGCAATATTTTAGAACAAGCTATAAACCAGTTCACGCAAACGCAAGAGTCCGTAGACCCAGAAACAGGTGCTATAGTAACTAAGCCGGGGGGCACCTTAGTACAATCTGCACAGGATGCTATCAAACGCCGTGCAGAACGAGAAGGTAATTTAAGCCTTCCTGCTATTGCTACAGTTCTAACTTCACCAGAAACAATGAGGCAAAGATTAAACAGTTTACAGTTTAACACCTCTTTGTTCGATGCAGATACCGGTGCGTTAAATCTAGAGTCTGATAGCTGGTCCCAAATTCCTACAACTATTGTAGACAACAATATTCGCTATGAGGTAGCCACTGGCCTACCTAGCGGGTTACAGCGGATTGCTAATTACTTTGCCGAGACGGGTCGAGAGATAGGTTTCGGTCGTGGATTAAGTGCTCGTGGTAAGGAGTTATCACAAGCAGACGCTGATTTAGATACGCTTCGTAACCGGTTGTTACTAGAAATGACAAACTTGTCTGAAGACAGGGTGCTTAAATTTGTACAAGAGGATCTGTCTACAGAAACAAATGATCTTCGGGGTAGCTCGTTTAAAACAGATGAACGTATTTATGCAAAGCTATCAGCTTTGGAAAAAGGTCTAGCTAGACAATTACAGAATCTGGCGGAGATTGTTCCGGAGTATGGTGGAGACGGGCGCAGATACCCGAAGAGTGTAGAGTCTGCTAGGAAGTCGGCTAACAACATTAAAGGTTTGATTGCTGAGGTTCAAGGCTTTAAGAACATTTATGCAAAGGCGCTTGAAACTCAGAGCTTGGGTTTAAACGATCGACAAAGAGCCGCAGCAAGAAACGCATATAAGGCAACGTTTTAGGAGCAACAAACATGGAAGACGTTACTTTTGCTACTCCTGCGGAAGATGCGGTTACAGTCACTGCTGAAGGAACCCCGCGGATTATTATCGACCCTGTTCCTATTCCGCCTTCATACAATTTTACACCGGAACAGTTTAAAGAAGACCTAAACACATACGGTCTTCCGAACATGACGGCGGCTATTGTTGATCTCCAGCAAGGCTCTGCTCCAGAGGGTGCCGAATATGATTATGAGTCATTAGTTGACGGCACAGCGCCTTGGCTAGAAAGATACGGGAAACAATTAGTGCCCGGATATAGGCCCGGAAAAGGTTTAAACGATGAGCAGATTTTAAGCATTTTTACCAATGTTCAAGATTTTGCGGGCGAAAGCGTTCCTGAAATGGCCGCTTTCTTTGAAGGTGTTAAGAGAACAGCGCCTCGTGCCGGTGGTATGCTTACTGGTGCAATTGCCGGTGGAAAAACCGCGGCTGCGTTGACCGCCCCTATTCCTCCCGCAGGACCTCCTGCTTTGGTTTTAAAAGGCGGGGCCATTTTGGCGGGGACCGTGTTCGGGGCCATAATGGGAGACGAAGCCGGGGATCAATTAGCGGAAAATTTTTTTGGCGAGGCCGCCCCTCTAGTACCTTCTTTACAGCCGTACTACAATGCGGCAGAAACAGGGACATATGGTATATCTATGTTGGCGACTCCTTCGCTTTTACCAAGAAAGGCAGGCGCTACGGGAGCGCTTCGTTTCCTAGATAATTTTCAAAGAACTGCCAAAGGGACCGCATCGTCTTCTCCTGTGGCTCAGTCTTTGACACAACAGATAGGTAAAGAAGTCCTTTCTCCTAAATCGTTACAAAAAGCTATAGACGCCGGAAAACTTGGCCCAAGAAGAGGGCTTTTGGGAAAAGTAACAACGGATTCCACGAAAGGACCGTTAGGTGCCAGAGCGCTAGCCTCTATTGATGAGGGGGTTACTAAGTTTGGGGAGTTTGGTCGAACTAGATTTCCAACTTATGCTACCCTAGAAACGCTTGCCGCGGGGGGAGCGGGCACCGCGGCCTATGTCGCAGAAGAAATGTATCCGGGAGACGATTTAGTTAGGTTTGGTTTTGAGTTTGCAGGTGCCGGTGCAGTTCCTTTTTCTGTACAGGCCGGTATAAAATATGCTCCTCAACTACTTTTAGGTCCAATCAGGGTAGCTCGTAAGTATTTGACTGGACAAGCCAGAGAGGAATTTGACGCGAAGATATTAAACATTGCGGGTTCCAGAATATATGACGCGCTTATGGAGGCCCCCAATAAACCCGGATTCGCAGAACTACCTGAATTAAATGATCAGCAATTTGAATTACTGATTAGAGCTCTTGGAGACAGCCTTGTTGATGAAACGGGCCAACCCTTACGTGATTTTTCAAAAGAAGCTATTAAAAAATCGGATGTGGGGCCCGAGTTTGCTACTGAGTTTGGCGTGATTAGTGCTCAACTTGCCGCAAAAAATAATCCTTTTTCAAGGGTTGTAAACAGGATTGAACAGGAATTAGAACGCGCAGGTAACGAGCTATCAGTATCCAGCAAAAAAGGTCGAGAAGCGTATATGCAGGGCGCGAAACGAGTTATTGAAGAAGCTCGTAGAGATGGTAGCACGGAGGCTTTGTCTTTGGCGGCGGCTCTACAAGAAAACTTATTCAATGTAAATATTACCGACAACTTAAACGCCGCAATATCTAATTTAAACAAGGCGGTTAAACAAGTAACAAAAGGGGATCCTACCGTAGATACGGACAGTATGCGGCTGGCCGAAAGAGTTTACGACATAATACAAAATCAGTTTAAAGTGTCTGGGGAGCGGGCGCAACGCCTTTGGAACAATGTTGATGGAGATGTCGAGATAAGACAGTTCTTTTCACGAGACGGGCAAGAAATAAATAAACCTAACCTCTTGTCTATTTTTGACCAAGATAACATGAAAGGCGGCTTAAAGTTTAAGTCTCAGGCAGCGGAAGACCGTTTTTGGAACTCTATGGGTCGCGGCATGAAAGCAGATTATGACGCTATTCGTAATTATTATAAACAAGACGCGGATGCTCCGGAATTAACCGACTTTTTTCAAGAAAGATTTGATGAGCTAAAGACTAGAATAAGTGATTTAAGTGGCCCAGAGCGGCTTCGTGAAATAAGAGATGCCGCGGAAAGAACAGCAAATGCTGTTTTCCCCCAAAAAATAGAACCCGGAAGTGATCACGGCAATTACATGAAAGCTTTAGAGCGGCTTTCTGAAAACGTAAGCGGTCCGGAGGTAGAGTTTCCTGTTACAACGGGCCGATTAGTTGAAATGAGATCCATTGCATTGGAAACTGCTCGGGAGTTAAGACAAAACGGTAAAATACAGACCGCAAAAAATGTGGACTTTTTTGCCGACTCTATCTTAGACGACTTGGTAAACAATCCAAATTTTTCTAACGAAGCTTACAATGTGGCTAGAGCATACACTAAAGCTCAAAAAGATGTTTTTCTCCGAAGCTTCCTTGGGGACTTGCAACAAACGACCAAAAGAGGCGACCGGCGTCTGTCTGTGGGTGCTCTTATAGATAAAATAAAAGGTGCAGGAAGTATGCCCGAGTATCAAAGGCTTGTGGAAATCCAAGAAATAGGAAACTTTGCTCTTAGGCAAAATTTAGAAGGGGCCGGGGACACCGTTTTAACTATTCACGAGTCTTTAGAAAACGTGGTTCGCGATGCTATGAAGCAGGTTGTTGATATCAAAGAAGTTATCGACCCTGTAACAAATAAACCTATTAGAACGATGCAGGTAAACCCAACTAAATTAGCCAATTACAAAAAACAACCTAACACACAGGAGGTTTTTCGTGTTTTTCCACAGCTTGCTACAGATTTAGCTAGCGCACAAAAAGCGCAGGATATGTTTGATCAGTTGGGTAGAGATTTAAAAGCCCTGAAACCGACCCCTGAAACTAAAGCTTTTCAAGCGGTGTTACTAAACGAAAGCCCAACAAAGGCCGTCACTACAGCTTTAAACAGCGGTAAGCCAAAAGCCGCTATGGATGAGCTTTTGTCTCTAACTAGGACACCAAATGTTATAAATCCTGAAACAGGGGATGTGTTTAGCCCACAGCAGATAGCCGAAGGGCTGCGAATTGCCATTTTAGATCACGCAACTACGCTATCGGGAAATACTGGTCTTAAATTTGACCCAAAAACAATGTACGACGTGTTGTTTTCTACGGTAAAGGGATCTAGGCCGGGAGATAACATGAAGTTATCTACCTTTTTGCTAGATAACGAACTTATGACAAAAGAACATTTAAGCTCTATTCAAAAAGCTCTGAAAGAAATGATTAACGTGGAAGATGCGTTTGCTCGTGGTGATGTTGAAGATGTAATATTCGACAAACCAACGGGGGCCAAGATGTTTCAAACCAGAATGATTGGTGCAACTCTTGGTCAAGGTGCTCAAAATCAATTTAACAAGATACTCAAAAAATTTAACATTGATATTGGCGGCGGCATTGGCGGCGGCATGGTTGCCGCGCGAGAAGGTTCGCAACAAGCTCAAAATCTTTTATTTAGAATGCCAGAAGCGGCTCGTATCAGAGCCATGACCGAAATACTAAATAATCCTAGAGCTTTAGCTTTGATGTTGATGGAGCAACGCACGTCAGCCCAGCAAAAAAGCGCCACAAACAAAATAAACGAGCTCCTTGTTGGCGGTGGCTTAAACTTTATATCCAGAAGAGCGCCATATGCAGAACGGGCAATTTCTGGAGAAATTGAAGAATCCGGAGCAGGGACAACTGAACAACCACCGGTAGGTCCGGTAAGCTCTGTCGCACCAACAGCTATGCCTGCACCGCAACCAGTTCCGACGCCTGCGGCACAACCCACAACCGCTATGGCGTCGGCTGCTCCTGTCCAACCACAACCCCCTGCGCCTCCTCCCGTGGCTAGCGGGCCTGTGGACAGGAGCCGTTATGCCGCCCTGTTCCCCGGTGACATTGCATCTAGCATGATCCGGCAGAACCAAGGCATCGGGAGCCTCATGGGATGATCGACGACGTAATAGCCCTAATGCTTAAATCCGATCTGCACAGAGACTGGTACGTCCACGATCTGGAGCGGCTGGTACTGCCCGCCATCGAAGCAAAGAAGATGACGGTCGTGTACGAAGACAAGCTGACATCTAAGACGGCAATCTATCCGCGGCCCACGGGCCTATTCTCCCATGCTTTTTTGACGGAAGAAGCCTCAGAGGGTTATGAAAACGGCACACGTAAGTTGCAGCCAGAAGACTGGTTTTACGGACCGCGTCATGGTAAGCTCTATGTCATAGACTTCATAGCGCCGTATCAGAACGCTCTTAAAATAGGTAGATTTGCACAACAGGAACTGACGGGCCGTTACATTGAAGTCTATCCATACGATGGAGCGACGTTTTTGCGTCAGATGAATGGTAAGAAAAAAGGGTACGCTACTGGCGTACAGGAAGACATCGTAGGACGGAGACATAGCTGTGTATAAAAAGCGTTGGTATGACGGCCTCAATGACATTTATGAGGGCAAAAACGAGTTTGAAATTAAGTTTGGCTGTTTTGGTGGTGACGGTGGGTCCGGCGGCGGAAGTAAAAGTGCGGAAGAGTCTCCTCCAGATAAGGCAGAAGTGTTGGGTCAAGTGAACACTGCCGCGCAGCAATCAATGGCCTCAAAAGCAGAAATACAAGATTTTCAAAATAAAGTAGCTGCCGGTCTTTTTAATAGTCCACCTGCTGCCGCTCCACCTTCTGCCGCTCCACCTTCTGCGGCACAATTAGCTAGTTATGGGCCTACTTCTTCGACCGAACAAAACGTATCGGGGTTATCGGGACTGTCTGGTCTTTCCGGGTTTAATAATACGACAGCAGGGGTAAATACAAGTTCTCCAACAAACACTCAAGATGTTACGGCACAAGCTACTGATATTAGCAATCGACTGGGTGTTAACATAGGTGGGTTTAATGTTGCGCCGGGTATGGTGGGGAACGCGCCGGGTTTAATCGGGACTATAGAGTTCGCTCAAGGTGGTGCTGTAAATCAAGGCATTGGAAGCGTGTTCCCTTATCCCAGACGGCGCTAAACCAGCCACGCCCTAACCTCCTCTCCAAGCACTTTACCGGCTAAGTCAATCTTACCGCGCAGCGCTTCTAGTATTTTTTCGTCAATGGTTCCCGGTGACACAAGATCAATATAAGTGACTTTATTTTTCTGACCAATACGGTGCGCCCTGTCTTCCGACTGTAGGCGTATTTCCAAATCATAGCTGTTGCTATAATATATCATTGTGTTAGCCGCGGTCAGGGTGATCCCGTAGCCCCCTGTCCGCGGTTGACCGACAAAGAAACGAAGCGGGCTGTCTTTGTCCTGAAACTTGTTGACAATCTCCTGCCGATCATCTTGCGGTGTAGCTCCGTAATAGGTTGCGACCGCTTCGGGCCCAAAGCGGTCGCGCAGGGCCTGAGATATCTGTTGAATGTCGTGTGTATACGACGCCCAAATGATAGCTTTTCCCTGTAACTCATCTGTTATCTCTAACAATTCCTTCAGCCGGTTGTTATCCAGCGCCTGTATTTCCCCTTCGTCGGGCTGCAAAAAACCGCAACATATCTGTTGAAGGCGCATAATCTGCGTCAAAACACTGGTCGTAGTGGCAAGTTTCCCAATTTCTAGTTCGGCTAACGCCAGTTTTTTCATCTGTTTATAAACACGTGTTTGCTCTTCAGTTAGTTCAACATCACGCCGGATATACATCTTGTCTGGAAGGTCAAGGCAGTGCTCTTTCAGAACACGGTTGCTAAACAAGTCCAGCTTTAGGTTAAGCTCATCAAGCCTTCTATAGCCTACAATTTCTTGAAAAGCGCGGGACCCCATACTTCTTTTTTGCACCAGAGCATAACGGTTTTGAAAAGAATAGTAGCTGTTGAAACCTAAAGCGTTTGCCGACAAGAACGCACACTGGCTGAACAAATCCATTGGGGATTTAGTGATAGGAGACCCCGTCAAGATACGCTTATATAATGCCTCTTTAGACAGCATCATCACATTCTTTGTACGATTGGCCTTGCGATTTTTAATCGTCGTGCTCTCATCCACAATCATTATGTTAGCCGGGTTTTTACAAAGAAAAGCATACGCAGCTTTTGTGCCCCGCGGCGTAGAAAGAGCTTCGATATTCATTACAAATATTTTTAGCCCGTCAAAAGGCTCGTACACCAACTCTTTCATTTCTTCTTGGAATTTTTTAGACGTTGATGGAGACCAACGCACAATGCTCCGCTTTATGTCGTCCGGCAAGTGCGTAGGTATTTCTCCTTGTACCCAGTTGTCATACACCCCTTTAGGCGCTAGTATCAATGCCGCACCCACCTTCTTGGCTTTATATAAGACACCCATAGTGTCGATAGCCACTTTGGACTTACCTGTTCCCATCTCCATGAACAGCGCATAATAGTCCGCGGCCCACGAATCTTGTAAGGCGCGACGCTGGTGATCAAAAGGCTCAGTTTTAAATTTATATTCCCGCATGTTTTTTCTCCTTGACACTGAGATAATATAAGCATATATATGACAATGTCAAGACCGGAAACGAGTCTTTAAAAGGAGATTGCGATGAGCAATATATTTGACCAAATGGAAGCTGACTTTGAAGAGAAGATGGCTACCTCAGTTGAAAAACTGGACCAAGGCGACTTAACTACAGTTGCTGGAATGGCGAGAGCAATCCGTGACAAAGAGGCAGAGGTTAACGAACTTGAGCAAAAGCTCAAGAACGAAAAACGCGCCTTGATGAAATTGACGGATGAGGATTTGCCAACAATGCTAGCCGAAATTGGTTTGACTAGCATGAAACTTGATGATGGCTCAGAGGTTACCATCAAGCCGCAGTATGGAGCTAACATCCTTGTGGACAACAGACCGGCGGCTTACGAGTGGCTTCGGGAGAACGGGTATGACGACATCATTAAAAATACGGTTGCGTGTACGTTTGGCCGAGGGGAAGACGACAAAGCGTCGGCTTTCAAGTCCTTTGCCGAAAAAGAAGGTTTCTTTGCGGAGCAAAACACGGGTATCCACCACACGACGCTTCGTGCCTTTGTCAAGGAACGTATTGAAAATGGTGACGACTTCCCAATGGAGTTATTCGGAGCCTATGTCGGACAACGAGCTATTATTAAGAGGAGCAAATAAAATGGCTGAAAAGAAAAACGAAGTAGCCGAAAAGAAATCTGCTGAAATTATCCAGTTTGACCCAACAATGTTTGAAGATGACGCTGGTGTCGGATTGGAGAACATGGGCCAAGACGATCTTGCACTACCGTTCTTGAAGATTCTGGGCGGCATGAGTAAGGAGCTAGACACCTTAGAGGAAGCCCGTAAAGGCGATATCTTCAACACTGTCTCTGGGCAGGTGTCGAGGGGCAAGGACGGATTAAAAGTAATTCCGGTAGCCTACCAGCGACGGTTCATCCAATGGGCACCGTTGGGCGAGGGGACAGGGGCTCCTGTGGCGGTATACTCTCCGGGAGAGGCAATGCCGAAAACCAAACGCGATGCAACGGATCATCGTGAATACGTCCAAGACGGATCGGGTCAGTACATTGAAGAAACTCATCAGCACTACGTTATCGTGCTACATGAGGACGGGGCCGCCGAAACTGCGCTAATCGCAATGAAGTCAACGCAACTCAAGAAGTCCAGAAAATGGAACAGCATGATTTCTTCGTTGACCATGCAGGGCAAGAACGGGCCGTTTACGCCGCCACGTTTTAGCCACGTCTACAACTTGAAGACGACCTTGGAAGAAAATAGCAAGGGTAGCTGGCACGGCTGGGAAGTAAGCCGCATTGGACCTGTTCAGGACATGTCGATCTACAACCGTGCAAAGGACTTTGCCAAGAGCATCACTGACGGCGAAGTTGTTGTAAAGCATCAGGACGAAACCGCGGGCGGAGCCGGAAGCTCTGACGACGTACCGTTCTAAACAGTTGGGGTGGCGTTATAGCGTCGCCCCTTCCTTGCTTTTGGGGGCATCATGTCTGTAGAAAAGTTTTCTGCCATATTTGATGGGTTAGCGTTAGCCTATGGCACATATAAAATTGAAAAGACGCAGTCTAACGGAAAGAACACCGGTAAAGCCACCATTGTGCGCGAACCGCGGACCACGGCTCTATGGGAAGGTCACCTTTCCGGCAAAGGACAGGGTATAGGAATTGTACCTATTAACGAAGATAACATGTGTGTTTGGGGGTGCGTGGACGTTGATCAGTACCCGCTGGACCACAAGCTTCTTGTGGAGAAAATACGGAAGCTCAAGCTGCCTCTTGTTGTGTGCCGATCAAAATCCGGCGGGGCGCATTGTTTTTTGTTTACCACGGCTCCTGTAGACGCAAAGGATATGCAGGCTACGTTGCAGAATATATCGGCGGCACTGGGTTATGGCGGCAGTGAGATATTCCCAAAGCAGGTAAAACTTAATCTAGACCGCGGGGACGTTGGTAACTTCTTAAACCTTCCATATTATGATGCTGAAGACGGCCTGCGCTACGCAATTAAAGACGACGGTACATCCGCTACGTTGCAGGAATTTTTTGATTTATATGAAACGTATAAGCAAACAACCGAACAGATAATAACACTTCAGCTAGACGAGCAACAGGAGAGCACTCCGATAAAAGACGGGCCGCCCTGCTTGCAGATTTTGGCTAAGAGCAAGATATCTGAAGGTGGGCGTAACAACGGTCTTTTTAATCTGGGCGTATACCTAAAGAAGGCATACCCCGACAGTTACGAGTCAGAATTACTCACCTATAACATGACGTATTTAGACCCGCCGTTACCGTTGAGCGAGGTTAATATTGTAGCAAAGCAGCTAGACCGAAAGGACTATGCTTATAAATGTGCGGATGCGCCGATTAGTTCACATTGTAATAAAGAGCTTTGCCAGACCAGAAAACACGGCATCGGGGCCGCGGCCCTTGGCGCTTCTATAGCTAATTTGCGTAAGTATAATTCCAACCCGCCCGTGTGGTTCTTGGACGTAAACGGAGAGCCGTTAGAATTAGATACCGAAGCTCTAATGAGTCAGCCCGTATTTCAGAAGGCTTGTATGGAGCAGCTAAACTTTATGCCGCGCAGTGTAGCCAAGCCTGTATGGGAAGGGCGCATTGGCGGTCTTTTGTCGGAGATGAGCGACAACGAAAGCGCCATCATAGAGGTTGCAGAAGACGCCAGCATTAGCGGCCAGTTCTACGATTACTTAGAAGAGTTTTGCGTCCATCTACAAAAAGCGAACGATAAAGAAGAAATATTGCTCAAGCGTCCTTGGACAGATGATGAAGCAGGGATCACGTTGTTCCGGCTAAAAGATTTTGAAAACTTCCTAAAGCGTAACAAGTTCTTTGAGTACAAGGCTCATAAGATAGCTCAACGTCTACGGGATCGTGGCGGAGAAAGTAGGGTGATTAAAATTAAAGGCAGACCCGTTAGAGTCTGGCAAATACCTTCTTTCGACACAGCGGAAATTGAATTTGCAACACCCAGCTTTGGCGGGGGACAATCGGAGGCACCTTTTTAATGTTAAAAGCAGATGGTTTTAATGATGCGTTTATTGGTGTGGCAAGCAGAAGCGGCCAGCCGGATATAATCGCCTACGACTTTGATAGATGTGTCGCGGTCCTATGCGAACGGGACCGCATGGAGTTCGACGAAGCAGTGGAGTTTATGTACTTCAATGTCGTAGACGCTTGGGTTGGCGACGAAACCCCTATTTTTGTAAAGCTAATGGGCAGCATAGAGGATATTACCGATGAAGAACACGGCGCGTAATGAAGAAGTTTACCACAAGCGTGTGGTAGAAAAACGTACCCTGCAATCTGTGGCAGATGAATATGGTATCACGCGCGAGCGTGTCAGGCAGATTGTAGCAAAGATAGATAAGAAAGCTTTGTGGGAAGCAGCCCGCGCATCACGGCCCTCTCCGCCTAGAACAATGAAAGATATCTGGTGGAGCCGACGCACTTACAATTGCCTTTATAACGAAAACCTATTGCAATTTAGCCCTGACGATTTTGTAGAGCACATGAGCCACCACAGATTAATGTGCCGGATCCCAAACATGGGTAAAAAAACTGTAGAAGAAATTTGTAAAAGGCTGGAAGAAAATGGACAACAAGATATTTCGCATTTACGGTCCGCCCGGAACGGGGAAAACCACCGCGCTTCTTAACAAAGTGGATGAGGCTCTGTCTCGTGGTGTAGACCCCGCGCATATCGGCTACTTTGCTTTTACCAAACAGGCGGCTAACGAAGCCATTGAACGCGCTTGTACTAGGTTTAACTTCGAGCCTGTTCAGTTGCCGTGGTTTAGAACGCTGCATAGTTTTGCGTTAAAGCTGTCGGGCATTCGGCCCGAACAAGTTATGCAGCCGGAGCATTATAAAGAGTTGGGGCATGAAATCGGATATGACCTTGTCGGCAATAGAAACGGCCTTGGCGGGGAAGAAACTTTCGACCTAAACAAAAACAACAACCCAATAATCAGCCTGTTGAATTTAGCTAGGCTCCGCAAAGTTGATCTTCGCCAACAGTATGACGAAAGCGGATTAGACGACCCGTGGTCCACGGTGAAGTATGTGTCAGACTGCATGACTAAATATAAGAACCGGTTTGATCTGTACGATTTTACCGACATGCTGGACGTGTTTGTACGAGACGGCGCACAATTCTGTCCACGACTAGCAATTACTTTTATTGACGAAGCGCAAGACCTATCACCTTTGCAGTGGGACGTAGCGCACGTTTTAGAAAAGCATTCCGACCGCATCTATTGCGCGGGAGACGACGACCAAGCTATTTATCGCTGGGCCGGTGCAGACGTAGAACATTTTATCGGACTGAATGGTGGTTACGAGGTGCTAGAGCAATCTTACCGCGTACCAGCGTCCGTACATCCATTAGCTGAAGGCATTGCTAAACGCATTAAACGTCGCGTAGCAAAAACCTACTTGCCTAAACTGGACCACGGCTCCGTGCAGCGGATACCTACCACCGGATATATTAGTTTTGAGAAAGGTTCGTGGCTCGTGCTAGCCCAAGCTAATTATTTCTTAGACGCCGCTGCCCAAGACTTAAAAAGTCGCGGGTTTCTGTTTAACCGTAACGGGAATCGGTCAATATCAGAGAAACTGAGTGAAGCCATCAATGGATGGGAACAACTACGTAAGGGTCAAAGAATTACAGGAGAGGCTGCACGAGCCATTTACAGTTATATGTCAGTTGGCGACAGAGTCAAGCGCGGATTTAAAAAATTGCCTGCTTTAGATGATGATGAAACAGCTAACCTTAACGAGTTGCAACAAAACCACGGCCTAAAAGCCACTATAGAAATGATATGGCATGAGGCTATGGATAAAATTCCTAGCGGTGAACGTGCGTACATCACGGCTCTTTTGCGGCGCGGCGAGAAATTTAATGCCATTCCACGTATTGCGCTGTCCACGATCCACGGCTCTAAGGGCGGCGAAGCCGACAATGTTGTGCTATACACCGACTTGTCTCCCGCAGCGCAAAAAGCTTCAGAGGCAGCACCTGATGATTTACACCGAGTGTTTTATGTAGGGGTCACTCGTACTAAACAAAACCTTTATTTAATTGAACCTGAAGATATGAACCGGAGTTATTGGATATAATGAAACGTGAAGAAATTTTAGATACCGCAGGCGACCTGATTAACGGCGACCGCGCAAAAGATTACGGCGACGCACACCGGAACTTTCAAGATATCGCGAAGCTCTGGTCCGTTGTATTAGGGCAAGAAGTAACGGAGCAACAGTTTGTGCTTTGTATGATTATGGTAAAGTCCGCCCGCTTGATGAAGACCGACCACGAAGACTCGTGGATCGACATCTGTGGCTATGCTGCGTTGGGCGGCGAAAAACCTATTTCTGATACGGAACTTTTCTAATGAGTTTGCAAATGACAATGTTTGGCCCCAAGAGTGAATGGGTGCCACCCGCAGAACTGCCAGACATCTTTGATGCAAAGCAAATTGCTATAGATGTCGAGACCCGCGACCCAAACATCAAAGTTAACGGGCCGGGATGGCCCACTGGAGACGGAGAAGTTGTGGGCTACGCTATCGCGGTAGCAGATTGGGCCGGATACATACCTATTCGCCACCTTGGGGGCGGTAACTTAGATGAGCGCATTGTCAATAAGTGGCTCAAGAAAGTTTTTGAGTGCCCCGCCGACAAGATTATGCACAACGCTCAATACGACGCCGGTTGGATACGTCGTATGGGGTTCAAGATAAACGGGCGCATCATCGACACCATGCTGGTAGCCGCTCTGTTAGATGAAAACCGATTCAGCTACAGTTTGAATGCGCTTTGCTACGATTTGCTGGGCAAAATAAAAACCGAAAAGACTTTGCAGGAAGCCGCCCGTGAGTTCGGGCTCGACCCTAAAGCTGAGATGTGGAAGATGCCTGCGATGTATGTCGGCCCGTATGCTCAGAATGACGCAGAAATAACCCTAGATTTATGGAATTATTTATCTACACAATTAACCAAAGAAGACCTTTGGCATATCGCGGACCTTGAATTAAAGCTTTTGCCCTGCTTAATCGACATGACATGGCGCGGCGTCCGTATTGATCAAAACCGTGTCGAGCGCACTCGTAACATGCTTCTTAAAAGAGAAAAAGACATTGTTAAACAAATAAAGTCTGTGGCCGGTATGGACGTAGAGCTTTGGGCGGCTGCTTCAATTTCTAAAGCTTTTGATAAGTTAAGCATTTCCTACCCAAAAACTGAAAAGGGCGCACCGTCCTTTACAAAGTCTTTCCTGACGGATCACCCGCATGAACTGGCACAACTAATCGTGCAGGCCCGAAACCTAAACAAGACTAGCGGAACCTTCATCAACACAATTATGAAGCACTGCCGGACAGACGGACGCATTCACGGGCACATCAACCAGATTAGGTCAGACGACGGCGGCACGGTTTCGGGGCGCATTTCAATGTCCAACCCAAACCTACAGCAAATCCCCGCCCGCGACCCTGAACTGGGGCCGATGATCCGTAGCTTGTTCCTGCCAGAAGAGGGCGAGCAATGGGCGGCTATTGATTTCTCGCAGCAAGAACCGCGCATCTTGGTGCATTATGCACACTTATTTAATAAACACCGCGGCGGATCAATGAGGGGCGTAGAGGAGTTCGTAAATGCTTATAGACACGATCCTGATATGGATTTTCATACGATGGTTGCAGAAATGGCGTCGATCAATCGCAAACAGGCGAAGACGATTAACTTAGGCATGATGTACGGGATGGGCGTTAACAAACTTTCTGAGCAGTTAGACATTGACGTAGAAGACGCCAAGAGTCTGGTTAAGCAGTACCATGATCGCGTCCCGTTTGTTAAGGGCTTGATGAACGGTGTTCAGGCACGTTTGAACGACAAAACAAGTGGAGGCTCTGTGCGGTCTTTATTGGGGCGTAAATGCCGCTTTGATCTGTGGGAGCCAGACACTTTTGCCATGAACAAAGCTCTTCCGTACCAAAAAGCCATTGACGAGTACGGCGAGACAACGAGGCTTAAACGGGCATATACCTACAAAGCCCTAAACAGGCTTATTCAGGCGTCCGCCGCAGACATGACTAAGCAGTCTATGGTCAACATGTATGAGCAAGGATATGTTCCACTAATTCAAATCCACGATGAAATAGCTATTTCGGTAAAAGACCGTGCGGCAGCAGAAAATATTGCCAACATCATGGAAAATGCTGTACCCTTGGAAATACCAAGTAAATGCGACATAGAGATCGGCCCAAGTTGGGGTGAAGCTAAGTAAGCTTTTTCATGGTGTTCCTCCCTTAAACTGGCTCCGCTTCGGCGGGGCCTTTTTTTTCTTGCGTACATACCATATCTCCTATATATTCGCTTATAGAAACGCTATATATGGAGTTTTCCTTAATGGATATAACTAAATGGAAGTCTGTCTTGGTGCCAATCGAGGTATATGAGCAGATTAGAACAATCGCAAAAGCCGAAGGCCGGACAATAAGCGGGCAGCTTCGTATTATGTGGGAAGTGTATAAAGAGACCCGCATAAAAGAACTCCAGAGCCGTTGACATATTTTTTTAGCTATGGTATGGGATAAGTAATGTTAACTCTTATACGGGAGACCAATGTGGACTATACAAAGTTAATTGTTTCAACCATCGGGGACGTTTTAGGTGACGCCGAAGACCACGGCATGAAGCCGACGCCTGCTATGAAACGGCTCGCGGCCTACGGCCTTCTGGTTGAAGCTCAACTCGACGAAGCCAATACTCTGGGAGAGAAACCGCAAGAAGACATGCCGGAAAAGTTCCATTTCACCCCTGACGGCATTGAAATGAGTTTTGATTTCACGCCCGAATGGGTAAAGCAGCCCAAAGTAAAACGCAAGAACGGCCGGAAAAATTGCAAAGAATGCAACACTAAGCTCACGGGTTTAAAGCGTTTGTTCTGTTCTAGGTTATGCCAAAAACGCAATTGGATTAAAGATAATCCTGAAAAAGTTCAGGCCAGCCACAACCGGTACGGTAAACGACAAAAGTCAAAACAAAAACTCAGTTTGGTAAAATGAAAACTTGCCCTGAGTGCGGCGGGGAGGGACAATGTGAGTATGAAGTCTCAGTGCCCTCCCCAATGTCTTGGCGGGGCGGGTGGCTTGAAGACCGGTTGTTAGAGTGCGAGATTTGTGGCGGATCAGGAGAGTTGGGAGATGATAAAGAACAGGGAATTGAATTATCCCCCTAAACCTTTTGGTGACGCCGGTAAAATACAAAAGCTTCTAGATAACAACCAGTGCCCGCGCTGCCGAACAAATTTACCGCCCGTCGAAGTGCACGGTCATGTGCAATGCGCCGTATGCAAACTTTATATCAACGAATGCTGTCAGGGAGAGCAATGTGATATGCCCGAAGTGTCAGGGGAAAAGTAAAGTATATAATAGCCGACCTAAGAATGATACTATTCGTCGGAATAGAAAGTGCCTAGAGTGTGGACATAAATACACGACCCTAGAACTACTGGAACACCCCGTAGAAAAAATAGTGCGGCCTACGAAGCCAAAATTAACACTGGTTAAAAAGAAGAAACCGAAGCATAAACCGCGGTTCACCGACCTTGACTTTGATAATATGTCAGACGAAGAACTAGAAGCGGCAATATTCGACGGGAGGTTTTAATGCGAAAAGTTAGGAACCCTGTCGCTAAACAAATAAAGCGTTTTAAAAACCAGATAGTCCGACCCAAAAAAGGGAAAGGATCGTATAAAAGGAGAGGGCGGGTCTACCGCCCTTTTTCTATGCACTTGTCCCACGACCGCACTTCTAAATCATCTTTATCAAACTTCTGGGGCAGGAACCGCTTGGTTAGCTGCCCCTTTAAACATTCAACCGGCTTAAATAAAACCCGCTCGCGATCCAAAGCCACTAGCGCGACGACATCACAGTTTTTCTTGGTCAAAGGGCGTTTTTTACCGCCATACCCCAAAGAAAAATGATACCCCGACCCGTTTTTATTTCGCTTAAACTGGCTTGCCTTAACTTGGACGCGGATTAAACCGTCCTCTGTCTGTGCTATGATGTCCGTAGTGCCCATATGTACTATCTCGCAAGATACACCCAGTTTCATCAGGCGCACCATACAAATGAGCTCACCAATCTTTCCAGAATTGACCGCGTCGTGCATATCTTAACTTTACACATAACGATTTCGAAAAAAACATCTTTTATGCCTATTTATATGTTGCAATTCCCATACAATCGTATATAAGGGTCTTTGTAGAGCCCCCAAGCTTTGCATTCCCGTAGTGAAACCCTCAGAGTGATGCCGCTCTGGGGGTTTTTTTCGTGTTGACTATATGTAGTCACTGTAGTATATGGGATATATCTTATCTAACTACTGGAGATTGATATGATTAGTCGTCAAGAAGCTTTGGCTCAAGGCGTGACACGGTATTTCAATGGTGTGCCATGCAAGAAGGGGCATTTGTCTGAGCGTTTTGTAAGTAACTCGGGGTGTAGCCAGTGTCATCACGACCGCCTGATAAAAAACGCGGGTAGCAGAAACGCGGCAAACAGGGAACGCGCAAAAAACAACCGCGAAGAAACTCGCAAAGCTTTAGAAAAAAAATACGGCTGTAAAGTTTTGAAACGGGAAGAAGCCAAAGCACTTGGGTTGGATAGATATTTTAATGGAAAGCCGTGCGCCAACGGTCACATAGCGGAACGCAGAGTTTCGGGCGCGGGATGCGTGGTCTGCCAACAGGAAGCTAAGAAAAACCCTCCATTGAACACCCCTCGCGGAAAAGCTAAAGCGGCGGGGGAAACACATTTTCATGGCAACAACTGTAAAACGTGTGGGACAACAAAAAAGTTTGTTTCGACGGGGGATTGCTTTGAGTGTCACCAGAAAAGATCAAAAGTGATGAAGGTGATCTGGAGAGAGGCAAACTCTACAAAATATCGCGAAGGTGGCAAAAAATATCGCGAAAAAAATAAAACGCAAATTGCTTTGTATAACAAACAGTATAGAGCGGAGAACCGTGAAGCGCGGCAAGCCTATAATGTGAAATGGAAAGCGGAAAATTATGACCGTTATATGGAAAGACGAAAACAATATTTTAAAGACCATGCTGCGGAAAACGCGGCAAACACTCGTAAGTATTGGGCTGCCAAAGCACGAACCATTTTAAAAGGTTTAAGAAATAAAGATTTTTATCGTTTTTACAAAGAACGAGAAAAAATATCTAAACGTACCGGTGTAGAGCACCATGTTGATCATTATTATCCCCTACAAGGCGACACAATTTGCGGTCTTCACGTTCCGTGGAACTTGCAAGTTATCCCCGCTTGGGAAAACCTAGCTAAAAACAACAAAATGCCCGAAGAGTTCTATGGAAAGGGCGGTAGAGAAGAATGGCTAAAAAGGAGACAACAATGAAGAAATCTGATATAATTTTGGATAAAGCACGGGAAATGGATTGGCAAACAGCCGTCGCTCTGGTCAATACATGTGTCGTGCTACACGCTTCACGAACCGCGGCCGAAGGCCAATATAGCCGTGAAGCCGTCGATAAATCCGCCGACATACAAGCGGCGTGGAAAAGGATACAGCGCGGATGAGCAACGATCTGGAAAAGGATTTCGACCTAGCAAGCGAAATGATGAATGAACTGCTAGACGATTTCGAAAATAGCGACATCCAAGCCGGAGCCGCGATGGGCGGTGCGCTGACCGCGCTTATCTTCCGGCTTATCCTGTCCAGCCCCGATGAAAGCACAACCCTTGGAATGCTGTCATCCGCCATGAGCCACGCCGCCGCCGCTGCCGCCTCCACAGAAGATGAAGTCCGCCATTGACAACTTTTTATTTATATAGTATATGGGATAAATCGTATACATATAGCTACGGGAGATTGCTATGGAAGAATTACCACTTGACCACGAGCCTAGTCTTGATCATTGGGCAAAATGTATTGCCGATGATGATGTAGCCACCGGCTACCACACAAACTGGGATCATGCTTATGAACTGGCGTGGCACTCATTGGATGCCGAATATAATTACGACTACGAATATCAATGGTAGATACGGGAGATTGCTATGACATTTAACGCTAACGAACGCACCAGATATATCGCTAAATGCGCTGGTGTTGACTACGACGACCTGATCACACATCAGGACGCCAACCCCGCCGTAACCATGTATCTGGATGACTTTAAGGTAATAGAGAACGAGCTCCGCGCTGCGTATATCGTAGGCAAAGCAACAAAAACCGCGGCTCACGGTTCTTCTAGCCTTATCGACAGCCTTGAGCATTGGGCAAAACTTTTTAAAGACGGCACCTTGGACGACAGCAATGCAGAAGAAATTGCGTATTTTCTGGAAGACCATGCACATGGTCTGCGGACTTGGGAGGCTAACGATGGCAAAGTTTAAAATAACCGCCACAATGGATGTGGGTTACGAGCTAATCGTCGAGGCAAATAGCGAAGACGAGGCGTGGGAGCTAGCTGGCGATATTGACATCGAGGGCTGGGAGTGCAAAGGCGGCCAAGACTGGACGCTTGAAAACGTGTGGAAGGTTGATGGTGACAACAATGCAAACTGATAATAGACTTTTATGTGTGGACGAAGAAGTCCGCAGATTGATGCGCGAATTTGGCGATATGTGTTTCGACCAAGCAGATCAGGACGCAATAGACGCCAAGCACCGCGAATATATGTTGGTTAAAAATTTGCAAAAGGAGGGTAAATCCTATGTCCCCAGATTTTAAACCTGTCGCAGGATGCGAAGAGTGCGAAGCCCTGACAGAAATGTTCGATGAACCCACCGCCTGCTATGAGTGCATCGAGTACGGGGAGGCGGAACAAAATGTCTCTTGATAACGTCGAAGCCGCAATCGAACAAGGCACGTCAATCAAACTAGCCCAGCTAGAGTCCGCCGTCCGTTCGATCCATAAGGCGTCGCAAAAACTGCCCGACGAATGTTTCGTCAAACAGACAGCACAGTGGGCAATGGAAATCGTCGAGCCTAACAAAAAAGGTTTCAGCGATGTCACCTGAAGATATCTTCATAACCACCTATCTGGTCAGCGGGTTCGCCCTGCTGGCCTTTTTACTTTGGGATGCTTGGAAATAGTGCAAAAACCACAGAACGGTTACTCTTCTTCAAAAGGGTTGTTACGTTATTTGTTTTCTAGTATAATAATTTTAGAAAGGAAGGTGAAACATGGATGCAGAACAACTCTTATCTAATATACGGTGCGGGACGCAGGACGCGTTAAAAAGTAACAAAGCAAAAGATATCGCCGATACCGTGTCAGATCACTATAATGTCGGGGTGTCTTCCGCGTGGGTGTATAACCTTGCAAACTCCAGTGACCGCGGATCACGGTTCGATGTGTCGGTGCGACGAGCTTTTGCTATGAAAGCCTTTATTGAAGATTGGCGGGCGGGAAAATGTCCGTGGTTACGTTAATTCGCGTTTCTACTATATACGTCAGAAAAAGAGAACGAGAAAAAAGTTTTTAAAATAGGTGTTACCGGTGTAACCGTGTAACTTTGCTCTGTAACGTATAGTAGACAACGAAAAAGAGGTTACACGAAAGGTTACACGGATGATTTACAAAAATGTAACCTCTTTAATATTTTCCGCGGACTGGCGGTCAAAATTGAAAAAAAAAACAAAAATATTTTTGACCCTATATAGGTATATCCTGTATAAACTATGGGACGTGACCTAATTAACGGTGAAATCCTATGGCAAGAAAAGCAGCAAGTAAAGTGACTGGCAAGCCCCGTGAAACGCGAGGGAGGCCGCCAGCAACAACAGAACAACCCCTGACACGCAAGCAAGAACTTTTTGTAAAAGAGCTTGTAAGTAAAGACGGCCAGATAACTTTGCGTGAGGCCGCGATCAATGCTGGTTACGCGGTAACATCCGCGCACAGTAGGGCGTATGAACTAACCAACCCGCACATTTCTCCGCACGTTGTCGCGGCGATCAACGCTTATCGGCGTGAGTTGGACGAAAAGTTTGGGGTGACCTACCAACGCCATCTGCGTGACCTTCAAACTATCCGTGATGTGGCTTTGCAGAACGGCGCGTACAGCGCAGCCGTTCAGGCGGAGTATCGGCGCGGTCAAGCGCAAGGCGACATATATGTTAGCAAATCTGAAATCCGTCATGGCTCTATTGATAGTATGAGCAAAGATGACGTTTTGAAGGCGTTAGAGGAAATCAAGCAAAGCTATGCCCCAGTCACCATCAACATCACTCCCAAAGAAAAAAAGAATGCCAGCAATCGCGGTAAAGCGCGAAGCAGGCTTTTACAAGCAGATGAAGGAAGCGACACAGAAATCGAACCGCAAGATATTATTGACGCGGATTGAAAATTCAATCGGTGCGGGCATCCCTGATGTTCTTTTGTGTAATGAAAGCGGCACGTTCTGTTTTGTTGAGTTAAAGTTTTTGACCAGCAACGCCGTCACCCTTCAACCATCTCAAGTGGCATGGCTTTCACGCCACCAGCACAGCCCGTCGTGGATACTGATTAAAAAACAGAACAAACCGGTGGATGATCCGGAATTGTTTTTGTATCCGGCCGCAGCCGCCGTTGATTTAAAAATGGACGGGCTGCAATCCGTCGAGCCAACACACCATCAAAAAGGCAAATTTAACTGGGATGTGATTTTAGACTTGATATGTCCCAGATAATCCTATATGTAAAAGCTGTCGTTAATTAACACGGGAGTTTAGAACGATGATCGACGTTAAAAGAAAAATCCATATTGATCTGGTGGCATTGTATGATCTGGCTTACCAGAACGATCTGCCCGAAATATGCGGGGCGTTGTCTAATGTCGAGCATATGGTTTGGGAAATGCGCCGTCGTGAAGATAAAGAAGGGAAAAAAGCTTAATGTTTATATTCAGTATTATCGGCCGTTTGCTTTACGGGAAAGACTGGGAAAAATATTCGCAAAAGCGAACGCGATATGTGAAACGCCGACGCCGATAGAAATTTTAAAAAATTCAAGCTTGACTAATATGGGCTTTTATGAGACAACCATCCCCAGCAGCAGCAATGTTGCTGGTTTTTTAACTTCTACGGGAAATAGAAAAATGACACATACTATCGAAAACAACAAAAATTCTCTCGCTAATCTTTTGGTTAAGGTACAGGATCAGGCCAGCCGCAACGCTGATTATCTGGCACCGCTTAAAGATTTGCAGAAAACCACCACTGACACGGGCAAGCCGCAAATCGTCGTCGAGCAATCCGGCGGGGTTCCAACGCAGTTTTTCGACATTAACGACGTGTCGTTCGGGCAAATTGCCAGCCATGCCGAAATCGACACCCGCACGGCGCGACGGCTTCAGGCCAGATATCCCGCTGAATTCGACGGGCTTTTGAACGCAATCTGGCGTGATAGCGACGACGTCCGCATGATCAGAACACGCCATGCTGAAACAGCCGCGCCGTTTACGTTTGGCGGTGTTGGTATAAACCAGCCGCCCCGCTCGCAATGGAACAATGCCGAAAACCCTAATGGCATGGTGCGGGCTTTTGTTTCAGACAAGTTTAAGACGTTCGACAATGTCAATTTGCTCGAAGCCGCCTTGCC
>Ga0208542_1000307_pt1 | contig 23145 bp, 20 predicted proteins | sample DEB08_DNA_3_FD_185495 | JGI IMG/M metagenome (GOLD analysis project Ga0208542, IMG submission 185495) | Aqueous microbial communities from the Delaware River and Bay under freshwater to marine salinity gradient to study organic matter... | ecosystem: Environmental > Aquatic > Marine > Coastal ... | reverse complement strand
TGTCTGAGGTGTCAGGCGGCGAGGGCGTGCTCACTGCGGACGGCGCCGGACACGGCGCACGCCACCAGTGAGAAGGCGCGCTCACGCGTGACCTCGGTGGCATCGCTGTCGATGAGGACCCCGAGCAGGACCGGGGACACACCCACGGCGCTGCCGGTGTCGGTGAGGGCCGTCAGCTCGGTCGGGGTGACTGCCGTGATGCCCATGTCCGCCACCCGGCGGGACAGGCCCTCGAGAGAAGTGCGGGTGAGGCCCATGGCTGTTCTCCTTCGTCTGGTTGCCGCTTGCGTCGGCTCGATCACTCGGTCGTGATCGCGTACTACGACATTACGACGACATTGGTAATCGCGTAAAGCGATGCAAATTCATCGTGTCGATCATTTATACTTATGGTTATGTCCTTCGCCCCACCCCGTCCAGAAGTTCGACACCTCGAGGCCCTCGTGGCCGTCGCCGAAGAAGGGACCTTCCGCGGGGCCGCCGATCTCCTGGGGTACTCGCAGGCGGCCATCAGCCAGCAGATCGCCGCGCTCGAGGCCGTGGTTGGCGCGCCGGTCTTCGATCGCCCCGGTGGGCCGCGGGCGGTTCAACTTACGCCGGTCGGTCGCGCGATGCTGCGGCACGGCCAGGACATCCTCGACCGCCTAGACCGCGCCCTGGACGAAGCGATGCAGACCGGCGCCGGCACCGGGGGGCGCCTGACGATCGGTACCTTCCAAAGCGTCTCGGTTGAGTTGCTGCCGCAGATTGTCGGTCGCATGCGCACCGAAGTGCCCGACCTCCAGATGCGCGCGGTGGAGGAAGACGAAAATGAAGAACTGCTCGTCGCCGTACAGCAGGGCCAACTCGACCTGGCGTTTGTCGCCGGCCCGGTGAGCAGCCCTGACCTGCAGGTGATCGAACTCGGCGTCGACCCGCTCCTCGTCGTCGTACCCCGGGGCATGGGCTTCGATGACAAGGAGAGGGCGCCGCTCCGCGACGTCATGGACGTGGGCCTCATCGGCGAGCACCACGGAAGCTCACAGTCCTACGTTGAGGAGGGAATTCGCAGTCACGGTATGGCTCCGCGCTATGTCTTCCGCACGAACGACAACGGAGCGATGCAAGCGATGGTACGCAATGGTCTGGGCGCCGCGATCATGCCGCAGTTGGCCATCCAACTCGATGATCCCGAGGTTCTGGTGATGCCCACGGATCCGCCGATGCCGACGCGCTCCATCCTGTTGGCCATGCCGGGCGGTATCCGAAACTCACCGGCCGCAGAACACTTCGCTCGGGTGGCCAAGGACGTCTCGATTCAACGCCTCGATCAGCCGATCGTCGATTAGGTCGCGCACGGGCTAGGGTCGCTACATGGGGGGAGCTGGCGGAGCCGCGGGGGAGCAGTCAGTCACTCGTGCGCGGGCGACCACCAACCTCGCTCGACTCGTTGCTGTCGTGCTGGCCCTCGGCGTCGCCGTGTCCGTCGCCTTCGTCACCACCAGTGCTGCTGAGGCCAAGAAGCGCAGTGCGTCGTACCTGCTGAAGTCGTTGCGCGTGGCCGCAGAAAACCCCAGCGGTTATGACCGCTCACTCTTCCCGCACTGGATCGTCATCAAGGACGGCTGCGACACGCGCGAGGTCGTCCTCATCCGCCAGGCGCGATCCGGTCCGAGTGTCGGCGCGGGTTGCCGGGTCGGGTCTGGTCGATGGTTCTCGCCCTTCGATGGCGTGACGGTGCGTGATCCCGGGGCGCTGGACATCGATCATCTCGTCGCGCTCTCCGAGGCGTGGGCCTCCGGAGCACGCGGTTGGTCCACGGATCGCCGGCGGGCCTTCGCCAACGACGTGTCCTATCGACGGTCACTCATCGCGGTCACGGCATCGAGCAATCGCTCGAAGGGGGATCAGGATCCGGCCGAATGGCTGCCCCCGAGGACGTCGTACCGGTGCACCTACATCAAGGACTGGATCGCGGTGAAGTACCGCTGGCGACTGTCGGTCGATGCGCAGGAGCGGGCCGCGCTCACCGTGCTCGTTAATGGCTGCGGCAATCCCCGGATCACCGTCCCCCCACGTCCGCGGTGACTCCCCCTCCGCGAGTGCGCACGTGCGCACTCGGCGGGGGCTAGTGGCGGCGGTGGTCGACGCGGGAAGCCCGCGGGCCGCGCCGCGGCATTGACACGGTGAGTTCGAGTAGGCGGATGACGAGTTGGCGCATCGGACGATACGGCTCCAACAATTCCAGCATCTGCTCATCGTCACCATCCATCGCGCCGGTCAAGGCCCACACGACGAAGCGGCCGAGGTGATAGTCACCCACCGAGACCGCATCGGTGTCGCCGAGCGCCACCTTGGCCGTCTCCGCCGCGGTCCACGGTCCGATGCCCGGCACGGCCTGCAGACGCGCGTACGCCGCTGACCGGTCCATCTGCACTGTCTCTTCCAGTCGAGCCGCGTGCGCGGCAGCCCGCATGATCGCGCGGGAACGGTTCGGATCGACGCCGGCGCGATGCCACTGCCAGGAGGGCAGCAACTCCCATTCGCGCGGGATCGGTGGCACCAGCATGCCTTCGGGGGCGGGGCCAGGCGCGGGCTCGCCGAGCCAGGCAAGAAGCCGTCGACGCGAGGCCAACGCATCCACACCGACCACTTTTTGTTCGAGTACGGCGGGCACGATCGCATCGAAGACGCGTCGGGTACGCGGGACGCGCAGACCCGGGAAGCGTCGGTGCGCCATGCGCACCACGTCATGAAGGTGGGGGAGTTCGGTTGCCCCGTCGGTGTCCCCGAGCAACTCGCGCACATGTTCTGCCTGCCACTCGGCCCCCAGGCCCCACAACTGCACCGACACCCGATGCTCGTCGACCTGCTCGATCAGGCAGGTCACGCCACCGTCGGGAGTGCGGGCGACGTACCACAGCAGACGCCCATCAAGGCGCACCGCGTGATCGCGAGGACCGCGACCGATGATGCGCAGGGTCGTCGCGGCATCGAGCGGACGGGGGCTGGACACCTCCCGAGTCACCGCCGACGCGTCGGACGCGCTCACGTGAACGGGGCCTTAGAACGGCAGGTCGTCCTCAGCACCGGAAATCTCCTCGGCATAGGCAAGAAGTGACACGCGGGATGGCGCCCCGGGCACATCGTCCTTAACGCTGACCTCGATGACGACGTCGTCGACTGCATCGATGCCCTGCCGGGCCGTGCACCAGCGCGCGACCGGACACCAGGCACACCAGCGGCCGACGTTTGGCGTGGGCTCGGTGTAGATGATCGTGTCGACGGCGTCGGCCACAAGTGCCCGCGCGATCAAGACCGTGTCGGCGTCGGCCGAATCGAAGGTGCGCACGGCCTGACCAGCCGGCCATAGCAACTCCAACTGGACCACCGACGGTGCCGGTTCGGCCGCAACCGCCCCGGTGATGGGGTCGAGTCCATCAGCGAGCATGCACAAGGTGACGGCCACCTGGGGGTAACGCTCCAGCAACTCCGCGGTCGTCGCCTCGTCTGGCGCATCGCCGAGACTCTTCGTCTCGCGCACCACCCGACCGGCCGAGGTGTCCAGGACGAGATCGGCCCGGGTGCTGATGATCACGTCGGCATCGGTGTCCCACGCCGTGAGCGAGCGCTCCGGACGCACCTCGGTGATGTCATCACCGCTCAGCGGGCAGCCCTGCAGATGTGCCACCAGGTAGGGCCGCAGGGCGGCGTACTGCTCCGGCGTCCAGCCGAGACGATCCGCAACCTCGCCAACACCGTCTCCGGGCACGGGAAGGTCCTCGGATGAGCACGGCACGAAGCGCCCGTGGGCATGCTCGAGCCAGGTGTGGAGCAGCGATCCGCGCTCCATTGCCGCTGTGGTCTCCTGTCGTGCCCGGGGCAGCGAGAGTTCACGCTGGAGGTGCACCTGCCACGTGCACACGCGCGCGGCCGTGAGATCCGCTGGCGCGAGCGCCCTCACCCAACTGCTGGAACCTGCCACGCCGAAGACGCCCGGCAGTCGCGGCAGCGCGGGGCAGGTGTTGCGTGCAGCACAGTCGGCGCACCGGCCACCGGGATTGAAGACACCGCCCGCAAGCACCGGAAGTGCGGGCGTCACAAGCTCGGGGAAGGCCTCTCGCAACGCGTCCGGTTCGACGTCGATGAGCAGTTGCTCGGTCGCGTCGAGTACGCCGATCTCCCGAACGCGCACTCGCGTCGCGGGCGGGGGCTGATGCGGCGACGGCTCGCGGCGCTCGCGCGGGCGCTGATCGTCATGATGCATAACGGCATCGGCGGCAACGCGCGCATAAACGGCGAGGTAGGGCTCGGGTCGATTGCGCTGACCGGCGTTGTCCCAGGTGAGGATGTGGTACTCCCGCTCACCGCTCACCCGATCGACGTGAAGCAGCCCCCACGCGGCCCATTCGACACGCACGGATTCGCTCTCGGCCTCGTCGACCGCGAAGAACTCCCGCACCACTGAGTCCGCCGAGAGGACACCGTCATCTCGCAGACGCTCCAGGGCGATGAGGTAACCGGTGAGACCCTCGCGAGCCACCGGCATCGTCTCGTCAGACACGACCGTGTCGCCGTAGGACTGGGCGGCCCGGGCATCGGCGAGCGCGGCCTCGGGGTCATAGCCCTTGGCGAGGACGGCGTACGCCGCTTGGCGGACCAGCCCCAGTGGGAAGGAGCGGTACGGCGGCCAGGCCACCCGCACGTTGTCCGGGCTTTGGGCATAGATGCCGGGGCGAGCCTTGAGCGCGACCTGCTCGGGGCACTCCCATCGCTCATCACCGCGCAGGGCAGAGGCGCTGACACGGACAAAGCGCTCCTTGATGTCCACCGGCCAGGGCGGTCGCCACGCCGGAATGTCAACGCGCGGGGTCATCAGGTGCGCCCCTCGTCGTCAAGCATGTCGAGGAGGTCACCTTCGGTGGGCGTGTGCTCGCGGCGTGACAACCCGACCTCGAGCAGTTGCGCATCGCTCTCAGCAGATCCGGGCGCGGGCGCACGACCACGCTGTGACGGGCAGACACTCGCGAAGTCGCAGTAGCGGCACAGCGGGCCCGGGCGCGCCTCCCAGGTCTGCGCCTCGGCCATCACCGCACGCTGCTCCTGCGCGGATTCCAACTCCGCGAGGGCTCGCCCGACTGCGGCCGGGTAGACCGGTCGGGTGACGGCGCGGGCTTGCTTGAGATAGAGCAACTCGACTTCGGCTACCGGCTGGTCAAGCGCATCAAGGGCGGCGGCGTACAGCATTTGCTGACGCCAGTAGCCCCACCAGTATTTGGGCTTGGGGGCTCCGGTCTTGTAGTCGGTGACGCGCAGGCCGGTGTCGACGACGGCGACGCGGTCGATGTAGCCAAGGAACGGCAGTCCCCGCAGTGGCACCTCGACGGTCATCTCCAGGCCGTCGGGAGCCACCTCGATCTCGGCCGGCACCTCGGTCTCCCAGTACGCCGCCATCGCCGCGGTCGCGGCCGCGGTGACCTCGGCCTCGGAGATATGCGGGCCAGCTTCTCTGACCTCACTCGCGATAGCTGTCGCGAGGAACTCCGCAGCGCGCTCGGGGACTCGCTCCTGCGGCGGCAATTCCAGCAGGTGCTCCAGCGCGAGATGAACGGCGCGTCCGGTGACCATCGGGGCGGTCGACGGCGTCTGCCAACCCTGCACCTTGCGCCACCAGTAGCGCAGGGGGCAGCCGAGGAAGTCTTCGATGGCCGAGGCCGACCAGGGGCGCTCGGGCAGGGGCGCAGACGGGACCGCCACGGGCACGGGTGCACGAGTCGCATACGCCATGCCCCGAGCATGTCAGGTGGGTCGGACATTGCGCGGGATGTGGTGGCACGCTGTGGACGGCGTGATGGCACGCTGGTCACATGGCCGTCCTCGAGATCACCCCGCAGGCGCTCGAGGTGCGACTCAACCGCCTCGAGCGCATCGGGGCTTTCCACGACAGCTTTGCCGTCCCGTGGGAGCACATCGATCACGCCCGGGCCATCAAGGATCTGTGGCCCCATGTCCTGGGCTGGCGTGTGCCGGGCCTGGGGATCCCGCATGTGATTCTGCTCGGCACCATGCGCTATCGCATTGGACGCGACTTCACCGCGCTCTACAAGAATCTGCCCGGGGTCGTCCTGGAGCTGCACGACGAGAAGTTCCGTCGCCTCCTCGTTAGCGCCCCGAACGCCGACGACGTCGTACGGCGGGTGATCACCGGTGCCTAGGCCGAGGATTCACCGTTGAGTGGCGAGTTGTGGACGGTTTTTTCGGCAAAAACCGTCCACAACTCGCCACTCAACGACGGAGACCTACTCGAAGCGGGACTGGGTGCGCCACAGGTCGATGCCAGCCTCGACCGCGAACTCGTCGATCGCCGCGACCTCGGTATCGCTGAATTCGGTGTTCTGCACCGCTGCAGCTGTCTCACGCAGTTGTTGCGCGCTGCTCGCTCCCAGCAACGTCGACGTCACGCGGGGATCGCGCAGGGTCCACGCCACCGCCATCTGCGCGAGGGACTGACCACGTTCGGCGGCGATCGCCGCAAGCCCACGCACGCGGGCGAGGTTCTCCTCGTTGGCCATGACCGGATCGAGAGACTTGCCCTGCTCGGCGCGTGATCCCTTGGGCACGCCCTGCGCATAGCGATCGGTCAACATGCCCTGCGCGAGCGGACTGAAGGTGATCATGCCGACACCGAGATCACCGCAGGTGTCGATCAACCCGTCCCCTTCGATCCAGCGGTTGAACATCGAGTACGACGGCTGGTGGATGAGCAGCGGCACACCCATCTCGCCGAGGATGCGCGCGGCCTCGCGGGTGCGAGCGGGCGAGTACGACGAGATGCCGGCGTACAGGGCCTTGCCCGAGTGCACGGCTGTCGCGAGCGCACCCATCGACTCCTCTAGCGGCGTCTCGGGGTCGGGGCGGTGGTGGTAGAAGATGTCGACGTAGTCCAAGCCGAGGCGATCCAGCGACTGATCGAGTGAGGCCAGGATGTACTTGCGGGAGCCAAGGTCGCCGTACGGTCCGGGCCACATGTCCCAGCCTGCCTTGCTGGAGATGACGAGCTCGTCGCGCAGACCGGCGAAGTCCTCAGCCAAGATCCGACCGACATTGACCTCTGCCGAGCCGTAGGGCGGGCCGTAGTTATTGGCGAGATCGAAGTGCGTGATCCCGAGGTCGAATGCCGTGCGCAGGATGTCGCGCTGCGTCTGCAGGGGCGTATCGTCGCCGAAGTTGTGCCAGCAGCCGATCGTCACCGCCGGCAACTTGAGACCGCTGCGCCCGCAGCGGCGATAGGGCATGCGCCCGTCATAACGGTCAGGGTCAGGAGCGTAGACGTCGGCCATGGCCCAAGTCTGCCAGCCGCCCGGCGCGGTGGTGCGGCCAAGGATCGTCCCGGAGGTGATCCGGTCGATTCCCTCGCCCAGCCGGGTTGCGCTGTGTACGCGAAAGCCAGGGTTAGACATTCCCGTAAACCTTGATTTCGCGTACGAATGACAGCGACCTGAGCGAACTGACATGAAGGGCTGACGCCGAACCCGCAGTGCATCCGGAGCCGTCCCCCGACGCGCCATCAGCCCGAAGCGCAGACCGAATCAGCCGACTTCGGCCGCCTTCTCCACGGTCAAGAGCGACACTTCCTCGTTCTCGGCTTCCTCCGCCGCGCGGCCACCTCGTACGCCGAAAAGGCGCTTGGCGACGACCAGCCAGATCACGGCCGCGAGGTTGATGGCGAAGAGGATGACCTTGAAGACCGTGACATGCTCAATGAGTTCGTAGATCTCCAACGGGATGAAGGCCCCGGTCGCGACCACGGATAGGTACTCGCCCCAGCGTTTGGCCATCCACAGTCCCACCGCCTCGGCCCACTTCACCGCGCCGAGCGTGGCGATGATCAGACCAAACATCACGATGGTGTCGGGGCTGATCTCCCCCCAGCGGTCGACCGATCGGGCCAACCACGATCTCTCAATGTTCCACCCGATGGTCTGTGTCACCGGCTCCAGCGCTGGGAATGCCTGCTTCAACGCCGCGATGAATTCCGGCACCCGGGCACGCACCACGATCGCCGTCACGCCAACGATGAGCCACAGCGATCCCTCGACGCCGCGCAGGACCGCGAGGAGTCGCAGGATGATGAGTTGTCGCAGCGCACGACCGCGCGTCGGTAGCCGCCGAGATTGCCCTGAGTGCCTTTCAGTTCGCCATGAACAACAACCAAACCAACCGGGCAGCGCTCCTTGCCTCACTGGTCACCCATGAAGCCGGCTTCGCTCATCCAGCCCATCTCGCCCACGCCGAAACAGGTCTGCTGGCACATGATTTTGCAGCACAACTACTCGGGCAGGAACTCAAACGTGGAAGTCAGTGCCGCGGGGACTTTTCCCTCGTCGATCACTTCGAAATCGCGCCCATGAATCTTGCCGATATTCGCGCAGAGTTCGGGGTCGCTGCACCGGCCAATGCACACGACGGACACCACTGGTGGTAACCGTGGCGCCTTAGTGGTGGTTAGGACCAAAACACCGCAAGGGTCACATTGATGAGGGTCAAACCACCGATCGCTGCCCAGTAACCCACCTGGGGCCCGGTCCTGCGTCGACCCAGGAAGGCCAGCACGGTCACCACCACGGTGATACCCAATTTGGTCGCAAGTTTCCAGGTCAGAACTTCCCCATCACCCACTGCTCCGGATTCGAGCATCCCCTGCATGATGATGCCGGTGACCAGTTGGGTGATGGCGCCATGGAGCATCGCAGGGTTGACGCCCTTCTCACTCGAGCGCATCTGCACGAGGAATCCCCCAAGCAAACTAGCCAAACCCACAAAGTGCAGTACGACAACGGCGTTGTACAAGAAGTCCGCGATTTCCACCTTAGCGACAGATCTCGGTTACTTCCACGTCGCCGCCCTCGGTATATCGGGTGCCCGAAGGCCATATTTAAGGGTTTCCCTTTCACCACCGGGGTCGTGCCTCATCGTCGATCGTTTAGGCTTGACCATCAGTGGACGACCGACAAGACCAGAACACCGAGGATGGGTAGCCGTGGGGCGTGGAATGAAGCTTTGGTCGAGAACCAGCATCGTTGGCATGTCAGCCATTGCCCTGACGGCCGGAATGGTGACGACAGTGGCTCCGGTTTCGGCCGCGCCAGACGCCCAGACAGGGCCCGGTCAACCGGTGGTCGCTTCACCGGCTGCCTCGGGTGCCGCCACGCTGGCCATCTGGCCGATGATCGGCCCCAATGCTCCCCTGATCGGAGCCGTGGTGACCGTCCGCGACCGCGGCGGGAAACTTCTCACCTCCGGCACGTCCACGGCTGGTGGCGTGGTGCTCTTGCGCGACGTTAACCTGGGCGCGGACGACCTCCCCCTGACGATCACGACATCCGGCGGAGTGGCGCGTAATTTCTCCTACACCGGGGCTTTGTCTACCTATGCGTGGCCCGCTACGAGTGGCACGAGCACCATCACCCTCGATCTGGTGACCACTGCGGCTATGCACAAAGCGATCCTCAAACGCAACACTGTCCCAACCCAACGCAGTTGGCGGGTAGCACAGACGAAGATTCGCAGCGCCATGGGAATTCCCACCGACGCCCCCAGTGATCTGCTCCGCTATGCGAACAACTACGTGGGGTTTGATCGCATAAGAGCAGCATCGCGCCCCGAGCGCTCAAAGGCGCCGCGCTCCTTCAACGGCCTGGTTCGCCTGCTGGCCAAGAATGCCGCTGGTGGCCGACCATTCAACCGCGTCAAACCCGAAGGACCGGTAACCCCGATGGGTTCAGCGCAGTTCAGTGCCACCGCCCAGGCCGCTGCCGTGTGCCAAGGCAACCTGCCCAACTCATCTGGCTCAGGTGGGCAATCCACGGAGATAATTGAGCAGGTTGCAGTGGTTTCTGCTGGCACCCTGCTTGAGGTCGCCGGTATTCCCTCGACTCTTGCGGCCGGCTTGCCCGGCATGCTTTTCGGTGGCCTGTCGAGTTCAGGCACATCGCCGGAACTGCAAGCTATTGAGGCAGTGTCCCAACAATTGGAGTGCATCAGCGCACAAATCAACGCACTACAAACATCTGTCGCACTGCAAGCTGCCGAATCCTGTGAATCAGCGGTGTCCACCGCCTATAACCGTTACCAGAATGTGGTGGCCGATGCCCAATCGCTTGTCACCGACGTAGCCGCACAGAATGGATCACGAAACCTTACCCTGCCTGGAACCGTAGGCTACGCAAACATTCTCGAAGGCCAGACCGTCGTCACCGGATACGGTATAGGCCTGCAGTCCATTGACGCCACCGATGCTGTCGGGACGGCAGGTCAGCGCAATATCACCGTGCCGGTTGCAAACGACAACATCAAGATCGGCATGACAGTCACGGGCACCGGCATCGGCACCACCGATGACACACCTGTCACCATCTCCAGCATCGTGACCGATGGCCTGGGCAACACGGTGCTGAATCTCACTGCTCCCAACACCGCAGCCGTATCTGGCGTCACGATCAGCGCACCGGTTCGCGTCACGGGCAAGTATGAGAGTGGCGGAAACACCGTGCTTGAGCTCACGACCGAGTGGATTAATCCGAGTTGCTCAGACTGCACGAAGTGGGCAGGGTCGCTTACCTTCACGAACCCGCTGGACTACGACAACGCCGCACTGACGGAGCTCATGGGCACTATTGACAAGATCACGTGCAATAACATCATCAGCAAGAGCATCTTTGAATCTGCTACCGGAACGAGCACACCCAGCGTGTACAACAACCTGGTGGCCGACGGCATCGATAATGGAACGCACACGGGGCAGGGCAATGTGCAGGCAATACAGCAGTTCCTCGGCGCCTGGTCGACGGTGATGTATCAGCAAATGGCCTTGGAAAGTGAGCGCTACAACTACCTCGGAGACACCGCAACCCGCATCAACACCATGGGCATTGACGAGGTCACCGGCAAGTGCGAGACCGGTGCTACCTGGCTGGATGCGACCTACTGTGTCTACATCAGCAACTTCACCCAGGCAACCCCACCGGATTTGTACAGCAATGAGTTGGGGCTCATGCATAGCGCCGGTAACGGATCGGCGATCATCGCGGCCCCCTTGGGACACATGCTGCCGGGAATGAATCCTGATTTGAACAACTGCCGACTCGACAAACTCAGTGACATGAAGGAGGGCTACCAGACCGCGGGCTTGCCGGTCTACTGGTACTTCTGCCAAAAGAAGAACCAAACCGACAGTTACACCATCAGCAATTTCAAGGACAAGCAACAGGACTTCTTTAATGCGGCGCAGCTGCTTGCGTTGAATGACGATCCTAACAATTCGGCCGTATCCACCTTCTACGCTCCGCGAGTTCGACATGGAGATTGGCCGACCGGTGGCGACATCAAACCCATCGGTGACAGCGGCAAAGAAGCTTTGCGAACCCTGGTTGTCCAGGAAGGCCTCGTTCTGGGTGCCAATACGACCAGCGACAGCGACTCACGGTTTTACGGCACAAGCTTTTATACCAATGGATCCAGAAGTCCTGCAGACACCTATAAACAAGATACCTATCCGGGTGACCCATATACGCTCGTTGACTTCAAGGCCGAGATCGGTTCGTCCAGCTCATACAAGGTGTACGACAAGAACGACCTGCCGGACCTTTACATCAACAACGTCTTCGTAGCCGACAAACTGGGGTGTCCGTGCATGATGCAGATCCTTAACCGTCCATGGTGGCCCCAGGCCGTGGCGGGAGGCATCAGCGCTTGGACCGCCACCACCGTGAAGCCGCTGAACCCCAGCGCAGCGGGGTTCTAGGCCACCGGGTACTGGGCCGCGGCGCTACTCCCACTCGATCGTGCCGGGTGGTTTGCTGGTGATGTCCAGCACCACTCGGTTCACCTCGGGCACCTCATTGGTGATGCGCGTAGAGATTGTGGCCAGGGTGTCATAGGGCAGGCGTGACCAATCTGCGGTCATCGCGTCTTCGCTAGACACCGGACGCAGCACAATCGGATGCCCGTAGGTGCGTCCATCCCCTTGCACGCCAACCGATCTCACATCCGCTAGGAGCACCACCGGACACTGCCACACCTCACGGTCCACACCGGCAGCAGTGAGCTCGGCACGTGCGATGGCATCGGCAGCCCGAAGAATGCGCAACCGGTGTGCGTCAACGGCTCCAACGATCCGGATGCCTAGGCCCGGCCCTGGAAATGGATGGCGCCACACGATCTCAGCGGGTACCCCGAGCTCTACGCCAACGTGGCGAACTTCGTCCTTAAAGAGCGTTCGCAACGGTTCGACAAGTGCAAAGTCCAAGTCATCTGGCAGGCCTCCGACGTTGTGGTGACTCTTGATATTCGCGGTGCCCGATCCTCCACCGGACTCCACAACATCGGGATATAGCGTGCCCTGCACCAAGAATTCAACGCTGGCGCCGCTTGAGCCCGCTTCCTGCACAATGTCTCGAGCCGCCTGCTCGAACACTCGAATAAATTCGCGACCGATGATTTTTCGCTTGGCCTCCGGGTCAGTCACTCCCGCTAATGCCGCAAGGAATCTGTCGGCAGCGTCAACGACCACGAGCCGGACATCAGTAGCGGCCACGAAGTCGCGCTCTACCTGCTCCGCCTCGCCTTCGCGAAGTAACCCATGGTCGACGAACACGCAGGTGAGTTGCTTACCGATCGCCCGCTGCACCAGCGCTGCCGCCACCGCCGAATCAACCCCTCCAGAGAGGCCACAGATCGCCAGTCCATCGCCAATCTGCGCGCGGATGGCAGCAACCTGCTCATCGATGACGCCCGCCATCGTCCAGGTGGGGTCAAGGCCCGCGATGTCGTACAGGAAGCGTTCGAGAATCCTTTGGCCGAACTGAGAGTGCACAACCTCCGGATGAAACTGCACGCCGGCCAACTGCCGCTGTCGGTCTTCAAACGCAGCGACCGGAGCCCCTGCGCTAGATGCGGTTACGGTGAAACCCGGCGGTGCCTCGGTAACCGAGTCTCCATCACTTTTCGTGATGCGGTGCGACGCTGCGAGGACGTACCTAGAATCTCGCCGAACTCGAGTCGGTAGCGACCAAGTATGCTGGTGAGCGCCAGAGCGACGAGCTGCTCAACCACTGCACCGAGCACAGCATCGGCTTCATCCCGTGGTTCCCGCTCGGGCGGGGTGATCTCACCGCAGCCGACGGTCCGCTGGCCGCCGTCGCAGGTCGCCCTGGCCTGGCTGCTGCAGCGCTCACCGGTGGTGCTCCCAATCCCGGGAACCGGATCACCCGAACACCTGCGCGAGAACTGCGCCGCCGCCGAGGTCCACCTCGATGCCGCCGCGATGGCCGAGCTCGCCCAACCGGTCTGACCCCACACGTTGAGTGGCGAGTTGTGGATGGTTTTCCTCCGGAAAACCATCCACAACTCGCCACTCAACAAGGGGTAGGGGTGCTAGCCCCGCCAGCTCACTCCCGAACCAAGGTCGAGCACGTAGGCCGCCGACACCGGCACCTCATCGGGCAGCGTGATGAGGACGTCACCGTCCTGCTCACCCAACCCCACGGCAGCCTCGACACCGAGAAGCCGCACCGACGACACGCTGCGACCATCGACACCCCGCAGCGTGAAGCTGCGCGCGCCGGGCAGATCCAGCAACGTCGCAAACACGCACCCCGCACCGACGGTGAAGCGCACATCGGTCGCTTCCGACGTCGTCGTCGACGCCACCTGCCATGGGCGCGTGCCGTAAATCGCCGCACCGTTGACTGCCATCCACTCACCAAGTCCATGCAGCGGCACCTGTTGTTGCGCAGGGATCCGCCCCCGCTCGTCCGGACCAATACCGATGAGGAGGTTGCCATTCTTCGACACGACATCGACGAGCATCCGCACCAGTTCGGTCGTCGTCACAATGTCCTGCGGCCGCTCATTGCGATTGGCACCGAAGGAGTGGCCGACACCCCGGGTGGCCTCCCACTTCTTGTCCTGGATCTCGTCGAAGACGGCGTACTCCGGCGTGCGGAAGTCGTACCAGTTTGCCCCGGGGAAGGTGAGTTGCTTGTCCTTGTCAGGGATGTGCTTCCACAGCACCTGGATGAGGTCGCCGGCTGCGCGGGCGAGAGAGTCGGTCACGATGTTCCGCCGACCACTGGGCTGGATCCAACGATCGTTGATCACGCCGTCGGGCACGGTGTTGTAGTAGTAGGCAAAGAGCGCCGCAAGGTCCCCACCCGGCGGCCAGGCGACGTCATTCCACAGGACGTCGGGCCGATAGCGATCGACGATCTCATGCACGTGCGCGGTCGCGTAGTCCTGGTACTCCAGGGTTGCGGGCACGGCGAGCATCGCATCAGCCGCCTTGCGCAGGACCGCATCGTTGAACGGCCAGTCATAGCCGCCGGAGTAGTAGAGCCCCATGCGCATGCCATGCGCACGTACGGCGGCCGTCATGTCCCCGACGAGGTCACGTTCGGCGTGGTAGTAGCCCTTGTTGGGGTTGGGAATGGAGGATGGCCACAGCGTGAATCCCTCGTGGTGCTTCGTCGTGAGCACGACGTAACGCGCGCCAGCCATGCGACATAACTCGGCCACCTCGTCAAGGTCTGCCGCCGATGATCCAGCGTTGAAGGCGGGGATGAAGTCGTCGTAGGCGAAGTCCGGGCCGTAGGTCTCGCGGTGGTGCTGCTGCGTGGGGCTGCCGTCGATTTGCATCGTGTTGCGGTACCACTCGGCGTACGGGTTGTTGCGGAGCATTCCCTCCGGGCCCTCGTTCTTGAGCAGCTCCTGGATGTCGCCCACCTGGGGTGCCCAGCCCGGCACCGAGTAGACCCCCCAGTGCAAGAAGACGCCCAGCTTGGCGTCGTCGTACCAGTCGGGCAGCGGGTGGGTGCTTACGGAATCCCAGGTCGGCTCGTAGGTCGGCTCATCGGACACGGCGCCTCCTTCTTCAACGCGCACGCTATGCCACGATGGCGGCATGTCGGTATCACTCGAGGGAAATCCCGGCTGTTCGGCGCTCGGTCACCTGTATCGACCCGAAGGCGATCGCCGGGTCTGCATCACCTGCGGACACGTGGAGCAGCCGCTGTCCGCGAGCGTCGACGAAGACGAAAGGGCGGAGGACGCTACCGACGCGACGGGTCCTTCGGCTTCTTCGGAGTCGTGACCGCCTTCACCGCTGACCAGGGACTGCGTTCACCCGAACCGACTGCCGCCACGCGTGCTCGATAGGTCGTGCCGTCGCTGGCGCGCAAGGTGTAGGTCCGATCGTCGGCACCGAGCGTCGCGCGTGTCTTCCACGCTTGCTTGCCCCTGCGCACTTGTACGACGTAGCCGGTGACGCCGGCAGCGTCAGCGGGAGCCTTCCATCGCACCGTGACGGTAGGTCCACCCTTGACGCGCAACTTCTGCACGCTGGGGATGCCCAGGGGCACGTCCCGGTACGACGTCACCACGACATCACCGCGACCGGCGCCGCCCACCGCGCGTTGCCACAGCAACGTTGGGATGGCGGTCGACACCACGCCACCCGCGCGGGCACCGGTCTGCTCGGATCCGTTCATCCACTTGCCGTCAATGCGCTGTGCCACCTGTAGCACGACCGTGGCGCCGGGGTCGGCGGACATCCACGCCATAAGCGGTTGGCCGCTGCCATCCATCGCGAGTGAGGTCGAGTTGGCGATGAGGCCAGGAGTCGCCAGGGTGTCGTCGATGGTCCGCGCACCACGACCCCACACGCGTGACTCTTGATCGGTTGAGGGGCCGGCGATCCACACGGTGCCGTCACGCCAGGCGGCGACAGGCCGCGCGGAATTGGCCAGGCCGGACTGCAGGTCCGTGACGGGGCCGACAGTGGCTTGCGATGTGAGGGCATAGCGCCAGGTGCGCGTGCCGGTCGCAGCGTCGAAGGCACCCCAGACGAGCGCGCCCGTGGAGCCCACGGCATCACCGGTCACGCCGAGAAGGGGTGGTGAGGCCACCGGCATGCGCGTGTCCAGAACCGTGACGGCCGACCATTGACTCGACGCGGGATCAAGGAAGGCGACCAATGCCTCACCCCCCGGATCCTGGGTCCAGGTGACGCCGAGATGTGCGCCACTGGTGAAGGCGTGGGCGGTTCCCGGACTGCTGCTGATCTGCGGCGGGTCCACCTGTCGGCTCCACGTCGATCCGTCGAAGACGTGCGCGCTGATCTGCCGGGGTCGCGTGGCATCAAGCAGACTGCCCGTGCTCGCCACGATGCAGGGCACGTCGCCGACCATCGTCAACGACAGCCCGACCTCGGATACCGAGGTCGAGCGAGCATCCGCGACCACATCGATGGGATCACCCCAGTCACCGTCATAACTCGCTGATCTCACCGCGGTGGTCCTGTCGCGGCTTTCAACCCAGGCCAGCACCACCTCACCGGCGCCGCCCACAGCTCCCACGAGCCGCGCCTGCCCATCAATGCGAGCCACGCGGACGGGATTACTCCAGTCGCCCGTGGGCGTCGATCGGCGGGCGAGGATCTCGCCCTCGGCCACCCACGCCAGGGTCTGCACACCGTCACCGTCCAGGAGCACCTGCGAGTCCGGTACGCCGATCTGTGCGGTGCGGCCAGCGTCGTAGGTCGTCCAGCGCAGGAGTGCACTCGCTGAAGGCGCTCCCATCACACTGGTGAGCAACGCGATCAGCGTGCCGCTGATGACCACGGCGACAGTGGCGCGACGCGTCCGACCGCTGGCTCGCATCGCACCTCCTTGAGCTTGCATGTCAGATGATCGCTTCACTCTAGGCCGGTGTAGGCGCTGACTCACCTCGGCGCCGGAGAGCGGTCCTCAGGACGACTGGCCGGTGAGGTGGTCGAAGACCAGACTCGTCTGCGTTGTCTCAATCTCCGGACTCGCGGACAGTCGATCGGCCACGAAGACGCGCAGACCCTCGGTGTCCGCGGCGACGACGTGGATGAGGAAGTCGAAGGCACCGGTGATGAAGTAGACGCTTTGTACGCCGGGTTCGCGGGAGAGCCGCCGCGCGAGTTCCGGCAGGTCACCGCGTGCATGAGGTCGAATGCGCACGGAGATGAGTGCCTGCAGATCGGCGCCCATCTTGGCGTGGTCAACATCAGCGCGGAACCCGCGGATAACGCCCCGTTCGATCAGGCTTCGGGTGCGAGTCAGGCAGGTGGAGGCAGCGATGCCGAGTCGCTCGGCCAGCAGATTGTTGGGCAGTCGCCCGTCGCGCACCAGCTCGGCGACAATCCTTCGATCCAGGGAGTCCAGGGGAGCACACGCCCGACTCCGAACCTGATTCGGGGAGGCCGCCTTCCCAGGCGGGTTGATCGAATCCTCAACCGGCATACATCCAATCTAGCGAATTCGCTGCGACATCTATTCACCTCGCAACGAATCTGCGCCATCCTGCGGCCAACGCGGCACGGAGCCGCCCGAAGGAGTGACCATGAAGGTCGGCGTCCCCAGTGAGTTGAAGAACCATGAGTACCGGGTGGCCATCACACCCGCGGGCGTCTTCGAATTCGTCAGCAACGGTCACGAGGTCTTCATCGAGGCCGGTGCGGGCCTCGGCTCCTCCATCACCGACGCGGAGTTCATGCGAGCCGGCGCCACGATCCTGCCCACCGCTGACGATGTCTGGGCCACCGGCGACCTCATCTTGAAGGTCAAGGAGCCCGTTGCCGCGGAGTACCACCGCATGCGCGATGGTCAGGTCCTCTTCACCTACCTCCATCTCGCCGCATCACGTGAGTGCACCGACGCGCTGCTTGAGCGCAAGGTCACGGCGATCGCCTATGAGACGGTCGAGTTGCTGGATCGCTCCCTACCGCTCCTCGCACCGATGAGCGAAGTGGCGGGTCGGCTCGCACCCCAGGTTGGTGCCCAGGCTCTTATGCGTGCCAACGGCGGTCGCGGGGTCCTGCTGGGTGGGGTGCCTGGCGTGCAGGCGGCCAAGGTTGTCGTGCTCGGAGCCGGCGTGGCAGGCCAAAACGCCGTCACGATTGCCGCGGGCATGCAGGCAGATGTCACCGTGATGGACATCAACGTCGCTCGCCTGCGCGTGCTCGACGATCTCTACGAGGGTCACGTGCAGACCATCACCTCGAACAGATACGAGGTGGAGGCTGCGGTGCTCGAAGCCGACCTCGTGATCGGTGCTGTGCTCATCCACGGGGCCAAGGCGCCGAAGCTCGTGTCGAATGAACTCGTCTCGCGTATGAAGCCGGGCTCGGTCCTCGTGGACATCGCCATTGATCAGGGTGGCTGCTTTGAAGATTCGCGGCCGACCACGCACGACGATCCGACGTACCGGGTGCACGATTCGATCTTCTATTGCGTCGCGAACATGCCCGGTGCGGTGGCCAACACTTCGACGAAGGCACTCACGAATGTCACGCTGCCCTACGCCGTCGCTCTTGCCAACAAGGGCTGGCGCCAGGCCTGCTTGGATGACGCTTCCCTGGGGCTCGGCCTGAACACACATGACGGAGCAATCGCCTACGGTGCGGTCGCGGAAACCTTTACCGACCTACCGAGCGTCGACCTGGCCCGCATCCTGACCTGACGGACGGTCATTCGTGAGCGCCCCGCAAGGTTTCAGGAGTCGCTTGGCGCGAGAGACTTCTGGAGCCAGCCGGTGGCAACCTGGTGCTGGTCTACAAGGAACTGAAGATGAAGAAGGTCCGCTAACCCAAGAGGTCTACCCTCATCCCGTGGACTCGGCCGGGGCGATGCTGTCGGGCATCCTCACCGTGATGGCCGTAATCGTGATGATCGCCTTCGCCGCGGGTTTCATCGTCTACAGCAGGTCACTCCGGCGCTCGCGCAGCGCTCAGGTGAACCCGGAGATCTTGGACGATGGAGTTCACCTCACTGATCCGGAGCAGCGAGCCACCTGGTTGGCCTCCGGCAAGGCGGGCTCTACCGTCCAGCAGCGGCTGCGCAACCTCGATGCGCTGAGAGCCGACGGGCTAATCAGCGAGGAGGAGTGGGCGTTGACCCGAATGGACATTCTCAAAGACCTCTGACACCCCTCACCTTCTTCGAACTTTCCGCCATTTTGTGGGTGATATACGCGCGGTAACTGCCGGGAAAGTGAGAGAAGTGCCAGGATCACCGGATGGGCTTTGACCAACTTCTCCGTGACCGCGTCGTTCTCGTCAGTGGTGGGACCCAAGGCGTTGGCGGCGCCACCGCTGTCGCCGCCGCCCGGGCTGGGGCGTCCGCCGTCGTCATCACCGGCCGGCGGCCCGAACGGGCCGAGGGCACGCTGGCGCGAATCCGCGAGGCCGGGACCACCGCTGACTTCCTCCGGGTCGACCTCACCGACACCCAGTCAGCAATCGACTCGGTCGAGGAGACGATCCGCCGCTACGGCCGGATCGACTGCCTGGTCAACAACGCAGGCTTCGTCGAACGCGGGACTCTGCTCGATACGACTCCGGAGTTCTTCGACAAGCACATCAACATCAACCTCAAGTCGCCCTTCTTCGCGATGCAGGCGGCCGTGAAGGACATGCTCTCCCGCGGTGAGGGCGGCAGCATCCTCAACGTGCTCTCGATTTCGATGCACGTCGGTCAGGTATTCCTCGCGCCGTACGTCGCGAGCAAGGGTGGACTTGCCCACGTCACCAAGAACGCCGCACACGCTCACCGCTTCGACCGCATCCGCATCAATGGCGTCAACATCGGCTGGACCCTCACTGAGGGTGAGGACGCGATCCAGCGGGCGGCACACGATGCGACCGACGGATGGGAGGAGCGCGCCTCCGCCCAACTTCCCATGGGCAAGCTCGGTCAGCCCGATGAGATCGCCGACTTCTTCGTCTTCTTGCTCTCCGAACGCTCGGGTGTCGTCACCGGATCCATCATCGACTGGGATCAGAACGTGATCGGCGCGCTGGACTAGGAGCCCTCCGCGCGCACGATCCACACCTTGCGCAGGGCTTCAGTGATCACCCAGGTGGTTTCGTCCTCCGGATGCAGGATGCCGACCACCCCCGGGGCCAGATCGATGACATTCCCGTGTTGATCGGTGACCGTCCCGCACCCCTCAATCACCACGAAGATCTCGTCATCACCCGTATCGGTCGATGTCCCGACGGTGTGTTCCCAGACGCCCACATCCATGCCGCTGATGGAATCCATCTCCGCAATGCCGGTGCGAACTCCGGGAGTGACGACCTTGTCAATCGGTAGGTCGGTCCATGTCATCGAAACGTCGCGAGGCTGGAAGGAACGGATCATTCCTTCACTCTAGGCCTGGATTCGACATGCCCGCCGACGTACCGTGATGAAGTGAAGCCCACTTCCGCAACCGCCCTGCTCCTCGGCACGGTCCTGGCCGTCAGCGCGATTCCTGCCGCAGCGCACGGTGCCCACGCCGAGTCACGCGCGACCATCGCGAGCCTGCAGCCCGCGAGCGTCGGGGCCAACGCGAGCACGACGATCCTCATCACCGGAAGCGGTTTTGCCACCGGCCTGACAGTCAGCATCAGTGGGTGCCCGGTCACCAACCCCGGAGCGACGTACCCGGTGCCCTTCCCGAGTCCTGGCCCCGGTCAGTCGGCCGGATCGGTGCAGATCATCGACTCCACGCGCATCCTGCTGACAACCCCGAGCCTCATCCCGCCGGGCGTCTGCGACGTCACGGTCGGCGGCACGACGCTCAACAATGCCCTCACTTTCACCGCCGCACCTGAGCGACTCACCCTCGAAATCCGCAACAACTCGGGTCGCGACGACAGTGACGTGTGGGTCTCCCTCGGCTACAACTGCCCCCTCGCCGCCCCGTCGCCCCCGTACCCGCCGGGGACCGACGGGTGCGAGCCGGACGGCACCATCAACCCCGACTACTCCTGGCCGGCCACGTCGTCCGGCGACAATCCCAACCGCTACTGGTACGAGGTCTACGCCGGGAGCAAGCCGCTGCCAGCCTTCACGGGGGTTCGCTACTCCGACCTGCCCGGCACACCGGGCAACCGAGAGATCTCGGTCGCCAACGTCACCTCGGGGGTCGTCTACGTGTCGTACGGCGAGCCCGTTAACACGGGACCCACCGAGGCAGGACGAGCTCCCTCCTACCTCACATCATCGACACGTTTCGACGTCTTCGAGATGACCTTCCATGGCAGCGGCACGAGCGCGGGGGATCCGGGCTCTGGCACGTGGGCGAACCAGATTTACGCCAACGTCACCGCCGTCTCGGGCCTCAGCATCCTCATGAACATGAGCGGTTGGGACAACTCCTATGGCCGCAACGGACCCGCACCACAGCGCGTCGGGTCGGGCATTCGCTGGCTGAGTGGCCTCGGCATCTACGACGTCTACGAGGGTCTCGCGGCCGCCGGCGCTGATGTTGACGACTCCCGCGTGGTCGTCACCACCGACGGCAAACGCGCGACAGCCGACAACTTCCTCCGTTTCGTGTCACCGAGCACCAATGAGGGGTCGGGGTACGCCGACCTCGCGGGCAACACCAGCGCTTACCTCCCCTGGGTCGCGGCACAGAACAAGGCCATGACGATCATCGGTCTCTACACCGGAGCGGGCGCGGGCTCGGGGAGTTGGTACTGCTATCGATCCACCGGCTTCTCCACCACGTCACCCACCAAACTCACCGGCGCCTACGGTTTCAGTTCGCTCGCCGCTGCCCAAAGTGCCGCACAGCAGAACTGCAGCGGTGGCACCCCTGGTGCTGACATCACCACCGCGACCAGCGCGACGTCCGGCATACCCGGTCCGGTCACGTCAGCGTCCGTCTACCTGCAGGACAACCGCTACCTTCAGGGTGGTGCGGTCGCTGCTGGAAACGACCTCTACAACGCCATCTATCGCGACTTCATCGTCTCCTTCGCCTACGGCTACTGGGGTTCGGCGGGTTGGTCCACGAGTGCGTGGCTCAACCAAGGCACGCCGACACCGGCGTTCAGTTCCGCATGGCCGGGACTGACCAATCCGAAGACGTACCCACGCTGGAACGCCTACGCCGAAGCGATCTGGCAGGTCGGCAATGCCTATGGCATGCCCTACAGCGACACCTTCGAGAACGCCGGCAAAGGCAATCCCCTGGTCTCTGGGAGCAACATCTACGCATTGCGCGTCACCCTTCGACCTGACGGTGACTGGGGGGCCGATGCCGCGCTCCTGCCGGCCATGCAACTCATCGCCGTACGCAAGGGTCAGCGCTTTGCGAGCCAGGTGCTCGTTCCCGAGGGAATGGGATCGAGCGTCACCTACCGGGTCACTCCCTCACTGCCGACAACCAAGGCGAAGGCCGTTAACGGGATCTGGTTCAACCGCACGGCCGGCGTCATCAAGGGCACACCGAGCAAGGTGATGAAGTCGACGGCGTACGTCATCACTGCCAGAGACAGCGACGGCATGACCGCGTCAGCGAAGGTGCGGCTACGCGTGACGCGCTAAGGGCTTTGGGCCCGCACCTCGGGTCATATCCGCTCCAGGATGGGCGAAATGGGCGATTGAGTGGGCAGGATCTCGTCCAGTGGCCTGCGTCCGACGAAGGTGTGACGAAGTCGGGCCTTTCGACTGGTTCATCAAAGTCCCTCGGGCGTGATAATCAACTGTGATCGAAGGGACCCGCGAGCCGAGGGCGCGCGCGATGGATCGGGAGCGAGCACCCCGGTCCTTCGTCGCCATCACGCTCATCGTGGGCGCGGCGTATGCGTCGCTCGGGCTCCTCGCTCTCTGGCTGGGCCAGATGATCGGCCTCGCCTCTCCTATCTGGCCCGCGGCCGGTGTTGCCTTCGCCGCGGCCGTCGTATGGCGCTGGCGCGCGCTGCCAGGTGTTGCACTCGGTTCCATTGCGGTCAACTCCGTATGGCTGTGGAACGTCGGGGAGTCGGCCAACATAGTCGTGCCCACGGCACTCGCCATCGGTCTTGGCGCCACACTCCAGGCAGCACTCGGCGCGCTGCTCGTGCGGCGCTTCGTCGGGACCAAGCTCTACCTCGACATGCCGCGACCGATCATGCTCACCCTCCTGCTCGCGGGACCGGTCGCATGTCTGGTCGGCCCCACCATCGGCGTCGGGACCCAGCTGGCCACCGGGGTCCTCGGCACTAGTGGCATCGTCGTGGGCTGGCTCACCTGGTGGGTGGGAGATGCCATCGGCGTGATTGTCTTCGCTCCTATCGTGCTTATGCTCATCCCCTCGCAAAACCGGTTC
>Ga0208542_1000302_pt1 | contig 23277 bp, 17 predicted proteins | sample DEB08_DNA_3_FD_185495 | JGI IMG/M metagenome (GOLD analysis project Ga0208542, IMG submission 185495) | Aqueous microbial communities from the Delaware River and Bay under freshwater to marine salinity gradient to study organic matter... | ecosystem: Environmental > Aquatic > Marine > Coastal ... | reverse complement strand
CTAACACAACTGAAAAAAGCAAGCAAGGAGGTGAATAGACACATTGAAATAATCGACTCTATTCACAATGAAGATCATTTTGGGGTGCTCCCGTACTGTGAGGTACACGGTAACTGGCATATTACTGATTTTAATTCAAGAAGACCGTTGTTTACCCATGTGCGAGGAGCCATCCCACCTCATGTTACACCAGAAATTGATCTTAAAAGATTCGAGCCATTTCCTGTAGTATTTGCTGGCGATTTACATAGTCATAAAAATACTCAGTTAAACTTGGTATACCCAGGAAGTCCTATGACTACCTCTTTTCATAGAACGGAAGTAGAAACGGGCTATCTATTAATAGATACAGAGGAAAATAGTTGGACTTGGGAAAAGTTTCAACTTCCTCAGTTAATAAGAAAATTAGTCTCCTCAGAAGAAGATATGGTGCAAACTGACTACCACCATACGATCTATGAGCTTGAAGGTGATATAGCAGACCTTTCTCTAGTAGCAAATTCAGAACTTTTAGACAAAAAGTTGATAAAGAGAAAAACAGAAGCCGTATTAATTCTTGAAAAAGATATGAGCATGGAAGATGAGTTAGTAGAATATCTAACTTATATTCTAGAACTAGAGTCAGATAATGTAAAAGATATATTAGGTACATTTCATGATTACTCTAAAAACTTTGCAATGGGATAATTGCTTTAGTTACGGCAGCGGAAATAAATTAGATTTAAGCGATAGTACCCTAACTCAGCTAATAGGCAAAAATGGGGCGGGAAAATCTTCTATACCGCTAATACTCGAAGAAGTTCTTTTTAATAAGAACTCTAAAAATATCAAAAAAGCAGATATACAAAATAGAGAGTTTAACAAAGGTTATAATATCTCTCTAGATTTTTCTGTGGATAATGATAATTACAAAATAGAAGTTCGTCGAAGTAGAGGAACTATAAAAGTAAAACTAATAAAAAACAGTGAGGATATTTCTAGCCACACAGCTACAAATACTTATAAGACTCTTGAGGAAGTATTAAAACTAGATTTTAAGACGTTTTCTCAGTTAGTATACCAGAACACCGGCGCTAGTTTACAATTTTTAACAGCTACAGATGCTAATAGAAAGAAATTTCTAACAGATCTTTTTGGTATAGACGAATACGAGAAATATTATGAAATATTTAAAGAAGCGGCTAAGAATATATCTAATAATGTTATAAAATTAAAAAGCGCTGTTGAAAGTACGGAAAAATGGTTAGATCGAAATAAACTTGACGATACTACCCCACAGCCTATGTTAAATCTTCCAAAAATCTCGGAAGAAGACGAAGAAAGATTACGTTCTTTATCTGTAGACTTTCAAAATATTTCGGAAAAAAATAAAAAAATATCAAAAAATAACACTTATAAAGACTTATTAAGTGCTATTAAACCCTCTGACTTCGCAAAAACTAAAGAGGAAGAGAAAGGAGTAAGATCATACGACGATCTTATGTTAAACCTAGGCAACAACCAGCGTATAAAAGATCAAAACGCTAAAGAACTGCTAGAACTAGAGCAGTTAGGAGGAAAATGCCCAACATGCAAACAAGAAATAAAGCCCATCACAATACAGGATCTAATAAACCGAAGAAAAAACCAATGCGAGGAAGCGGATCAGGAAATAAAAAACCTAAAGGCCGAAATAAGCCATATTAAAGAAACAAACACCTCCATTGAAAAAAAGAATAAAAAATATAAAGAATTTCAAGAGCTGCTATCTTTATACGATAGCAGCATTTCTTCTGAATATCTAGATGGAAATGTTTTACAGACAGAAATAGACTCTATTAAAGAAAAAATAAATAAAGTAACCTTGCAAATTTTAGAAGTGCAAGCAGAAAACGATAAAAGAAAAGAAAATAATACTAGAATTAAGTTAGTACTAGAACAAGCGGAAAAGTTAAAAAATGATCTACAAGAAGCTCAAACAGCTCTTAACAAAGAAGAGAAGCTTTTGTCTAATTTAGATATTTTGAAACGAGCATTTTCAACAAATGGGCTTTTAGCTTATAAACTAGAAAATCTAGTAAAAGAACTAGAAGATTTGACAAACTCTTACTTATCTGAGTTAAGTGATGGTAGATTTGGGCTATCTTTTGTAGTAGAAAAGGATAAATTAAATGTGTCTTTATCAGATAATGGAAATGATGTCGATATTTTAGCTTTAAGTAGTGGAGAGCTAGCTAGAGTGAACACTGCGACTCTTCTTTCCATTCGTAAATTGATGAGTAGCATATCTAAAAGTAAACTAAATGTTTTATTTCTAGATGAAGTTATTAATGTAATTGATGAACTAGGAAGAGAGAAATTAGTAGAGGTTTTATTAGAAGAGGAAGATTTAAATACTTATATGGTATCCCATGGGTGGACACATCCTCTCCTAAATAAAATAGAAGTAATCAAAGAAAAAAATATTAGCAGGTTAGAACAATGAGAGATGAAATACTGTCAGCAGCAGAAAATTATTTTTTAGGTAAAATAGGCTATCATAGACTAAATTTAGAAGTTTACCTACAAAATTCAGCAGGTATTGGAGACCACTCTGATATCATGAGTGCGGTAGAAGAAGAAGTTTCAAAGATAGCTGAGTATCAAGAAAAGCTAGAAGTAGTAAGGAATTTAAATGAATAGTGTATATGATGGACTATTTTGGTGTTATATCAGAAAAGGATTTTTCAGTTGGCCAGAATATATTGCATATTATAAAGGCATGAAGAATGGTTGATTCAAGAGCTAAAGGTGCCGAAGGCGAAAAACAAGTAAAAGAATTACTTAAAAAGCATACGGGACTACCTTTCGAAAGAGTGCCAATGTCTGGTGCCCTGCCATTTATGAAAGGGGATTTATTTGTTCCAGATACGTCCTTAAATTACTGTATAGAAGTAAAATTTTATAAAAACTCACATTTTGATGATAAAATTATAACTAATAAATCCAATGAGTTTACTAGATGGTGGGCCCAAGCAGTTAATCAAGCAAAAATTTCAGAGAAAAAACCTGTTTTATTTTTTAAATATAATAGATCTAAGATTTTTGTAGTTACTAAGGATGAGCCTGAAAAAGTAGAAAAGTATTTTTATATATCTCATCTAAGATGCTATGTTATGTTGGCTGATGAATGGTTAAGTCTAGAAAATCCGAGGTTTGTAAATGGCAGTACAGTTTAATGATTTAAAAAAGCCTAGTAAAAAAAGAGTTATTGTTATTGATGCTCTAAACTTAGGTTTTAGATGGAAACACCAGAATAGGGTTGAGTTCGCAGAAGACTATATAAAAACTGTAAATTCGCTAGCAAGCTCGTATAATTGTGGCACTATAATTCTTGCGTGTGATAAAGGAAGCAGTACTTATAGAAAAGGTATATATCCAGAATATAAGTTAGACAGAAAACTAAAATACGAGAATCAAAGTGAAGAAGAAAAACTTGCTTTTGAAATATTCTTCACCGAGATGAATAAAGTTTTAGACATATTTAGAAATACCGATATAGTACTTCAGTATGATGGAGTAGAAGCAGACGATATTGCTGGATATTTATCTACAAATGCAGAAGTAGAGCATATGTGGTTGATTAGTTCAGACAGAGATTGGGATTTGCTAGTAGGCCCAAAAGTATCTAGATTTTCCTACATAAATAGAAGAGAGTCTACTTTTGATACTTGGGAAGATACCCATGAATTTTCTATACAAGACTACATTACTATAAAATGTCTAACAGGAGATAAGGGGGACAATATTCCAGGTATACCTGGGATTGGAGAAAAAAGAGCGGTATCTTTATTACAAGAATTTGGAAATGTATTTGATATTTATGACGCGTGCCCCATAAATAGTAAGTATAAACATATTCAAACTTTGAATGAAAATAAAGAACTTTTATTGAGAAACTTTGAAATAATGGATTTAACAACCTATGCTAGAGAAGCTATAGGAGAAGAAAATATCTTAGACATTAATTATAAATGTGCTGGTATTTTATAAGGATAAATTGTGGAAATTTCGTATTCTAGAGATAACTATCTATCCGAGTTTAGTTTTAAAACTTTACAAGACAGATATTTAATTGAGGGAGAAAACTCTCCTCAAGACGCCTTTGCAAGGGCAGCCAAAGCATTTTCAGATAACGATGCTCACGCACAAAGATTATATGACTATGCTAGTAAATTATGGTTTATGTTCTCTACCCCTGTTTTGTCTAATGGAGGAACAAAAAGAGGACTACCAATTAGTTGTTTTTTAAATTATGTAGAGGATAGCAGGGAAGGAATTACTGGACACTATACAGAAAATGCTTTTTTATCTTCAGTAGGAGGAGGTATAGGAGGGTGTTGGAATAATGTAAGAAGTGTAGGGTCAAAAACATCAAACGGTTCAGAAAGTACAGGAGTTATTCCATTTCTAAAGGTTGTAGACGCAGAAATGTTAGCATTTTCGCAAGGAGTTACAAGGAGAGGTAGCTATGCAGCATATTTGGATATTTCTCACCCAGAAATTGAAGAATTTTTGGATATTCGCAAACCTACGGGCGGAGATATTAATAGAAAGTCCGTTAATCTTCACCATGCTGTTCTTATTAGCAATAAATTTATGGAGCTAATAGAAAAAGCTACTAGATTTGAAGGATTTGATGATTCGTGGGACTTAATTGACCCACATACAGGAAAAGTAGAAAAAACTGTTCCTGCTAAAACTTTATGGGTAAAATTAATTCAGAACAGAGTTGAGACGGGTGAGCCTTATATTATGTTTAAGGATACTGTAGAAGATGCTTTACCAGAATTTCAAAAGAAATTAGGACTAAAAGTACATCACTCTAATTTATGTTCAGAAATTACTTTGCCTACAGATGAACAAAGAACTGCTGTATGTTGTTTATCTAGTGTAAATTTGGAGGAGTATGATTCCTGGAAGGACAATCCAGATTTTATTCCTGACTTAGTACGTATGCTGGATAATGTTTTGGAGTACTTTATCGAAAATGCACCCGATCAGCTAGAAAAAGCTAAATTTAGTGCTATGAGAGAAAGAAGTATTGGGCTGGGCGCAATGGGATTTCACGCTTATTTACAAAGGCACCATATTGCTTTTGAAAGCCCTATGGCAAAAGGCAAAAACATGCAGATGTTTAAAAGAATAAAATCGGAGGCTATTCGTGCTACTCAGCAACTTGCTAAAGAAAGAGGAGAGTGCCCTGATGGAACAGGCTATGGTGTGCGCAACAGTCATTTGCTTGCTATTGCTCCTAACGCCAGTAGTAGTATTATCTGTGGTAATACTTCTCCTTCTATTGAGCCTTACCGTGCTAACGCTTTTACTCAAAAAACTAAAAGTGGGTCTAGTTTACATAAAAACGAATATCTCGAAAGTATTTTACAAGACCTAGGTAAGAATACAGATGAAGTCTGGAAAAGTATTATTACAAACAATGGCTCAGTACAACAGTTAGACTTTCTAGATGATTGGACAAAAGAAGTTTTTAAAACGGCAGTTGAAATAGACCAGAGATGGGTTATTGAAATGGCTGCTGATAGACAAGAAGATATCTGTCAAAGTCAGTCTTTAAACTTATTTTTTCCATCAAATGTGTCAAAACAAGAACTTCATGCTATTCATATGATGGCTTGGAAGAAAGGAGTTAAAACTCTATACTATCTTCGAAGCGAAGCATATAAAAGAGCAGAAAAAGTATCAGATGAAGCTCTTCGTCAAATTATTTTTCAAAGTATGGACGAAGAAGGATGCTTGGCTTGTGAAGGATAAAGCCTGGACAATCTGGAAATACACAATCGGAAGTTTTAGCGACGAAAAAACAGCAGAGTATGATAACATAGTAGCAGTACTTCGTACTGCTATTGTACTTGTTAATTTTACTACCTGTTTTTTCATCATGGCGAACATAGTTCATAATTGGTGAAAATATGAGTTTATTACAAGAAAGAGAATATTATAAGCCTTTTAGTTATCCGTGGGCATTTGAGTTTTATAAAACTCAACAACATATGCACTGGCTTCCAGATGAAGTCAATTTAGCGGACGACTTAAAAGATTATAGAAACAACCTAACACCGGAAAATAGAAATCTAATCAATTCTATTTTTCGATTTTTTACTCAGGCAGATGTAGATGTATGTTGTGGGTATGCTAAGCATTACCTTCCTACATTCAAGCAGCCTGAGGTTCGTATGATGCTTGCGGCCTTCGCCGCAATGGAGGCAGTGCATCAGGAAGCATATTCTTTATTACTAGAGACACTAGGATTTAGTGATGAAGAGTATCAAAAGTTCTTTGAGCACAAGGCAATGATGGACAAGCATGAGTATCTTTCTAATTTTGGAATGGATACTCCGATGAATATTGCAAAGACTATGGCAATCTATAGTGGATTTACGGAAGGCGTGCAGCTTTTCAGTTCTTTTGCAATTTTATTAAATTTTCCACGGCACAATCTGATGAAAGGCATGGGACAAATTATCACATGGTCAGTAAGAGATGAAACTCTGCATGTAGAAGGCATGAGTAAATTGTTCCGAAGCTACATCGCAGAAAACCCCGACCTTTGGAATGATGATCTAAAGTATGAGATCTACTGCGCGGCGGAGCGAACGGTTGAACTTGAAGATGCTTTTATTGATTTGTGTTTTGAAGGCGCAACAATACCCGATCTTACTCCTGAAGAAGTAAAATTATATATTCGTTATATTGCTGACAGAAGACTTCTGGGGCTGGGAATGAAAAAGATTTTTGGAAGTACCGAAAATCCATTGCCCTGGCTCGATTATATGTTAAACGGTGTGGAACACACGAACTTCTTTGAAAATAGAGCAACTGAATATGCTCGCGCAAGTACCACAGGTAATTGGCAAGACATATTTAAGTAAAAAAGGCCCGAAAGGGCCTTTTTTAATTAAACGCAGTGTATTGTTGTTGCGCTGCCATTTCCATTATTTTAATTCCTCCGGATAAAATCCTTCATAAAACCATTGATATTCTTCAAGTATACGATTATGTATACGATCGCTTAATAACCTTTTTGGTGGTTGCCATTTAATAAAGGAGGGTTTGGTCCGATGATCGGTTTTCTCCATAAAATAGGCATTATCATGTTCAAACATTTCTGATTGTGAAATATTATCTAAGTCGTGTTCGTAATAATTTAAATTAAGAAAAGCATAGATTGATCTAATTGTATCTATAGGATTTTTAAGAAAGTCTTCGTAACGAATAAACTTAATTGTGTCTTTTTTGCCCTCGTACATCCAAAATTCCATTGCTGCTGGTATTTCTTCTTTTAATGACGCGCTTAAAGAATTTTCCCTATTGAAATGATATTCAAATTTTTGCGATTCAGTCATAGCAGCATATAACGAAGTCCCTTCTGTTTCGTAGGTATGTAATGCTTTTAATTTTAAATTGATTTTGTTAAAACTTTCAACAACATCTCTCAAGTCTCGAATCAAGATTAGTTTTTTCGAATCAGGTAGTAAATGATGAATTCGATTCCAATAACGAGTCTTAGAGATAACAACAGGTTTGTCTGTTAATCCACTGTACCAACCATTGATTGCCCCCATTACCATACCATAAGTTGCTCGATCCGCGTGTTCAGCGTCCATGGCTTGGAATGATTCAGTTACGCGAAATCTTTGCAGAAAATATCGTTGAAGGTTCATTGGGAAGGGATCAGTGGTGGTTGTGAATACTTTAGGGTTTTGCTGAAGTATATTCATTAATACTGTTGATCCTGAGCGTGGAAGTCCACCGCAAAAATGTATTTGTTTCATAATAAATCCATAATTAAATAACATATTAAATTTTAAAGAGAATCAGTTTATACCTGTTGTCCTGCTGCATAATATCTTGCTACTGTCAAATCACCTACATCAGTAGCATTACCGTCAGATGAGAATGGGAACTTGTCAATTACGTTTACTTGCGTTCCTGTTCCTCCTCCAGAAGAATATCCACTAACAGTAGATGATTGACCTGTTACACCATATCTAGTTACTGATAAATCACCTACATCAGTAGCATTCGCATCAGATGAGAAAGAGAATTTATCAATGACGTTTGTGGTTGGTGGTATATATCCTCCAGAAGTATATCCACTAACGTCTGAGGATTGACCTGCTACATATGCTCTTGCTACTGTCAAATCCCCAACGTCTGTAGCATTAGCGTCAGTAGCGAATGGGAATTTATCAATGACGTTTGTGTATGGTGGATATCCGCCAGAAGAATATCCATTATCTGCTGAATTTTGACCTGCTACAAAGTATCTTGCTACTGTCAAATCCCCAACGTCTGTAGCATTAGCGTCAGTAGAGAATGGGAATTTCTCTATAACGTTTACCGCACCTGTTGGCGAGGATCCTCCAGAAGTATATCCACTAGAACTTCCTGTTTGACCCGCCAAATGATATTTTATACCTGTCAAATCACCAACGTCTGTAGCATTACCATCAGAAGAGAAAGGGAATTTCTCTATAACGTTTATTAAACCTGTAGGATCTGTAGGTTCATACCCACCAGAAACATAGCCACTAGCAGTTGATGATTGACCTGCTACTCCTAATTTTGCTGCTGTCAAATCACCTACATCAGTAGCATTACCATCAGATGAGAACGGGAATTTATCAATGGGGTTTATCCCACCACTCGGATCGTTTCCACCAGAAGCATATCCACTGGTAGAACCTTGGAATGAATAAACAGGAGCAGTCGTTGCAGCGTAATCTAATCCTGTCCAAGTACTTGAGCCATCTCCTACTTTTACTTTTCCAGTATCAGACTCACAACCTAGTTCCCCACTACCAAGTACAGGGTTATCAGAAGTCCATTGAGCTGCCGGGTCTCTTCTAATTATAACTCTTGTTACCATAAGTATCTCCTATACCTGTTGACCTGCTGCATAATATTTTACCTGTGTTAAATCTCCTACATCAGTAGCATTAGCATCAGATGAGAATGGAAATTTTTCAATGACGTTTGATGCGCCCGGAGCTCCTCCTCCAGAAGAATATCCACTAACAGTCGATGATTGACCTGCTGCGCCATATTTTGCTACTGTCAAATCACCAACATCAGTAGCATTACCGTCAGATGAGAAAGAAAACTTATCGATGACGTTTGTGGTTGGTGGCATATATCCTCCAGAAGTATATCCACTAACGTCTGAGGATTGACCTGTTACATATCCTCTTGCTACTGTCAGATTACCTACATCAGTAGCATTAGCATCGGAAGAGAATGGGAATTTATCGATGATGTTTGTGTATGGTGGATATCCGCCAGAAGAATATCCATTATCTGCTGAATTTTGTCCTGCTAGAAAGTATCTTACTGCTGTCAAATCACCTACATCTGTAGCATTAGCATCAGAAGCGAATGGGAATTTCTCTATAACGTTTACCGCACCTGTTGGCGAGGATCCCCCAGAAGTATATCCACTAGAACTTCCTGATTGACCCGCCAAATGATATTTTATACCTGTCAAATCCCCAACGTCTGTTGCATTAGCGTCAGTAGCGAATGGGAATTTATCAATGACGTTTGATAAACCTACAGGATCTGTAGGAACATACCCACCAGAAGAATATCCGCTAGCAGTTGATGATTGACCTGCTGTAGCAAGTTTTGCTACTGTCAAATCACCAACATCAGTAGCATTACCATCTGAAGAGAATGAGAATTTCTCGATGACATTTATCCCACCAGACGGAGCGTTTCCACCAGAAGCGTATCCAGAAGTACTCCCTTGGGTTACACCTGGAACAGCAAGAGGAGCAGTCGTTGCAGCGTAATCTAATTGTGTCCAAGTACTTGAGCCATCTCCTACTTTTACTTTTCCAGTATCAGACTCACAACCTAGTTCCATACTAGCAAGTACAGGGTTAACCGAAGTCCATCTAGCCGCGGGGTCTCTTCGAATTTGAATAGCCATAAATCTCTCCTATACCTGTTGACCTGCCGCCGATCCTCTTGTTCCTGTCAAATCACCTACATCAGTGGCGTTAGCATCGGAAGAGAAGGGGAATTTGTCAATGACGTTAATTGGTCCTGGTGTTCCACCAGAAGTATAACCGCTAGCAGTTGATGATTGACCTACTGCACCATATCTTGCTACTGTCAAATCGCCAACATCCGTAGCATTACCATCGGAAGAAAATGGGAATTTTTCAATAATGTTCGTAGAACTTGTAAGCGATGGCGCATAACCACCAGAAGTATATCCACTAGCAGTTGATGATTGACCTGCCGTCTGCCATCTTGTTACTGCTAAATCTCCTACATCCGTGGCGTTAGCGTCAGATGAGAATGGGAATTTATCAATGATATTGCGATGTGTTATTCTTAGTGGTGGAGAAGTAACTGAAAACCCACCAGAAGAATATCCACTAGTGGTTGATGATTGACCTGATATCTCTTGTCTTGCTACTGTCAAATCACCAACGTCAGTGGCATTAGCGTCTGAAGAGAACGGGAATTTGTCGATGATGTTTGAACTCGATGGTCCTGAAGGTCTACCACCAGAAGAATAACCATTATCAGTAGACGATTGACCTGCTGTAGAATATCTTGCTTCTGTTATATCACCAACGTCAGTAGCATTTCCATCAGAAGCAAATGGGAATTTGTCAATGACGTTAATTGCTCCTGGAGTTCCACCAGAAGTATATCCACTAACAGATGAAGATTGTCCTGCCATACGTTGTCTTGCTACTGTCAAATCACCTACATCAGTAGCATTAGCATCAGCTGAGAATGGGAATTTGTCGATGATGTTTGTGTTTGGTGGTATAAAACCCCCAGAAGTATATCCATAGCTACTTCCTTGTGCTTGCGTGCCAATAGGAGTAGCAGGATCTTCAGTTACATACTGTAAGGAATTCCAAGCAGTTGAGCCGTCTCCAACTTTAATTTTTCCAGTATCAGTTTCTACTCCAAGCTCTCCGGCTCCTAATACAGTATTTTGAGACTGCCAGTTACTTGCGGTATCTCTTCTAGCTTTTAATTGATAAGCCATAAGTCTCTCCTATACCTGTTGACCTGCTACGAATCTTCTTGCTACTGTTATATCACCTACATCAGTAGCATTACCGTCAGATGAGAAGGGGAATTTGTCAATGACGTTTGTGTTTGGTGGTGCATATCCACCAGAAGTATATCCACTAGCAGTAGATGATTGACCTGCTGCACCATATCTTGCTACTGTCAAATCACCTACATCACTAGCATTCGCATCAGACGAGAATGGGAATTTATCGATGACGTTAGAAATTGATACTCCACTTCCACCAGAAGTATATCCATTATCTGCCGATGATTGACCTGCTGCATAATATCTTGCTACTGTCAAATCACCTACATCAGTAGCATTCGCATCTGAAGAAAACGGGAATTTGTCAATGACGTTTGTTGTTCCTGGGGTTGCTCCACCAGAAGTATATCCATTATCAGATGACGATTGACCTGTGGGTTTCTCTCTTGTTACAGTTAAATCCCCGACGTCAGTGGCATTAGCGTCTGAAGCAAATGGAAATTTTTCAATGACGTTCAAACGTCCAGGATCGGCATCGCCGCCAGAATAATATCCATTATCTGCAGATGATTGACCTGCTCCCAAGCGTTTGGCATCTGTTAAATCACCAACGTCTGTTGCATTAGCGTCAGTAGAGAAAGGGAATTTATCTATAACGTTTGTGTATCCGGGCGCTGTTCCACCAGAAGTATATCCGCTAACAGAAGAAGATTGTCCAACACTGTCATATCTTGTTATTGTCATGTCCCCAACGTCAGTAGCATTACCGTCTGAAGAGAAGGGGAATTTATCTATCACGTTTGAGTTTCCTGGTCCAAATCCACCAGAAGTATATCCACTGGTAGAACCTTGGAATGAATAAACAGGAGTAGCAGGATCTTCAGTTACATATTGTAAGGAGTTCCAAGCAGTTGAGCCGTCCCCAATTTTAATTTTTCCAGTATCAGTTTCTCCTCCAAGCTCTCCGGCTCCTAATACAGTATTTTGAGACTGCCAGTTACTTGCGGTATCTCTTCTAGCTTTTAATTGATTAGCCACTTGTGTTTCCTATCTTCCTGATATAAAACTATCGTACCAGTCTTCCGCCATATTAGTTACTTGCTCGATTGTCATAGCCTCTTCTGTAGACTGTCCATCTTCCGCCGTAACTAGAAACGGACTTGAAGAGTGCATTGCTAATAATCTAGTAGTTACATCACTTTTAGTAAGCTCTGTAACTGTATCGGGAATATAATAGTCTCTATCCGCCTCAGCCTCTACCCACCCTAATAAGGTATTATCGGAAGAATTTTTCCAATATCCTCCATCCTCTACCCAGACTGGAACAGCTTTAGCATTTTTTCCAATTTTATGTAGCTTGTATTCAATTACAGGCATTTATTTCTCCTATTTAAATCTATCTGAGCCATGTATCCATATAACTATAGCCCATCTATCTCCTTCCGTAACTTCTGTTACAGTATGTAGTAAATAACTTGGAAATATATTTATAGAACCTCTAGTAAAAGAGCCAACTTTTATATTTCCATCATTAACTAAAAGTTCTCCTCCTTTATAGTTTTTTGGATCACTTAATTGTACTGAAACGGACAATTTTCTATTTGTAGAACTTCCAGGCCCAGTATCTACGTGCCAGTTATAATGACATTTTGTTTCAGAAGAGTAGTGTAAAAGCTCTAGACCATGTATAATTCCTAATAAATTAAATTTAAATTTATTAGCATTTTCTTTTGATACTGCTGTTACTATGCGATTAAAAATCCAATCGTTTTCTAAAGAAATCGGAATACTGTAACTATTTACTTCTCTTACCTCTTTTCTGTATGTTCCGTATTCATCTGCCCCTACTGATGCTTTCTCAGAATAATTATTGTTAGCTATGCTAATAATTTTATCACATTCTTCCTCTGAGAAGTGTATATCACTTACTTCTAAAGTAGGATGATAATCATCGCACTGATTAGCAAAATAACCAGAACCTGTTAAGGCTTTTGTAGTGTTTTTAATTTGAGTAACTGAACTTAAAGATTGTCTTTTATCGAAAGCATACTCTCTATATTGCCCTTCCGCATCTACAAAATGAAAAAATACTTGCGTTTGCCATTCTCCTTTATAGGGCTCTCTCCAATGTTCAATTTCACATCCTTTATATATTACTCCATCACCTTTTTCTATAAAAATATTTTTTTCTTCACCCATTTTTATGGGCCAAATTATAGAGCTTTTATCGTGGTCTAATGTAACAGTAATGCTGATTTCGCAGGACGGTCTATCTTTATGTTTATGTAATATTTCTCCCTTCTGATATAATCTTGCGTAACAGTATGTGGGTAAAACTTTTTTTCCTAAAGTTGCGGATAATTTATCTGCTAAATCTTGTAAAACCATTTCAAACTTCGGATCACCGTAAATTGAAAAGGAAGAAGGACATTGATCGTCTTGTGTTAATTTTCCCTCTTTATGTAGATTAAATAAATGATTGCTTAAATCAGTACAAATCTGTACTGGTAATACTCCAGAAGAATAAATATATTTATTTTGTTCTAATGTTGCTCCGGCCTCAGTCAGTGCTCTGTTCATCCCTCACGTCCTGTTTTGTTAATAATGCTACTTTTTTATCATAAGTAAAATCTGGAGTTGAGTCTGGGTTAAAGCCCATCATTTCCATTCTTTGAATGTCAACTTTTTGATTATCAATTAGCTCATCTACTATTTCAGATACAAAATCTTGCAATCCTTTAGTACTCCAAGAGTCCTCTTCTACTTCTTTTACAATATACTGACGTATCAGTACTTGCATTTTTCCAGGATTTACTCCAATCTGTTCTAGGTACTCCTGCTCTCCTTTAGTGATCGAGCCTGACTGTCTGACATCTCGTATACACTGAACAACACTTCTTTTTAAATGGTTCTTTGATTCTTCTTTTTCAAAGTCATTTTCAGAAAATTCTGACGCTTTATTTTTTAACTGTTCATAAAGATCGTTCAGTGCTAAAATATCCTTCATAGCTCCTTCAATATAAACTACACCTTCTGCCATGCCTTCTTTTAGCTTAGCGAGTTTAACTTTTAGGTCTACTTCCTTCCAGTAATCTAAATCTCCAATCTCTAATTTTTCTTCTATTTTTCTGATTTTTACTTCTTGTTCAATTTGTCTCCATTTTGCTTCATTCAATGCGTTCTTTTTTCTGTTTATTTCAGCAGCAATTTGTCGCATATTTTTTAAAGGACTGTGATAGGAGAGATTGATATGTTTCCAATCCCATTGAGAGTGACTATGATTCCAAATATTTTGTAACTCTCTTGAATTTTGTATAGCAGTATCTACAAGTTGTGTATTTTGTGCTAAAGTTTTATTGCCAAAACTCTCAACTTTTGCTACGGTTCCTTTTCCAAAAACTGCTGCCATTGGAACAGTGTATTCCGACCCATCTACTACTGTTAAGTCTTTTCTAATTTGCTCATAAATAGCAATTTCTTTATTTTCACTCATTAAAATTAAACCTCTTACTTAAATTATACCTGTTGCCCTTCTCCTGATGTATGTCTAGCTACTGATAAATCTCCTACGTCAGTAGCGTTAGCATCAGAAGCGAATGGGAATTTATCGATAACGTTAGAGGTTGCTGGCTCTCTGCCCCCAGAAGTATATCCACTAACAGTTGATGATTGTGAACCTGCGGGAGAATATCTAGCTACTGATAAATCTCCTACGTCAGTAGCGTTAGCATCAGAAGCGAATGAAAATTTGTCTATAACGTTAGCAATGGAAGGCGATAAACCAGGATTAGAACCGCCAGAAGTATATCCATTATCAGTTGATGATTGACCGTTTACGGCAGTTTGTGCTACTGTTATATCTCCTACATCAGTAGCATTCGCATCAGATGAGAAAGGGAACTTATCGATGACGTTAGAGATTGATGGTGTTTGCCCGCCAGAAGCATATCCGCTATCGGTTGATGATTGACCTGCTACAGAATATCTTGCTACTGTCAGATCACCTACATCAGTAGCATTAGCATCAGAAGAGAAAGAGAATTTATCAATGACGTTAGAGACTGATGGTCCAAAACCACCAGAAGTATACCCACTAGCAGATGACGATTGACCGGCTGACTTGTATCTTCCTACTGTTATATCACCTACATCAGTAGCATTCGCATCAGCTGAGAATGGAAATTTATCAATTACATTAACTATAGCGCTCGCACCTGGATTATATCCACCAGAAGTATATCCATTATCTGCTGATGATTGTCCTGTTGTACCATTTTTTGATACTGTCAAATCACCTACATCAGTAGCATTCGCATCAGATGAGAAAGGGAACTTATCGATAGTGTTAAAGATTGGTATACCACCAGAAGTATATCCGCTAACTTCACCTTGGAAAGTAGATGCTAGATAAGGAGGATCGTTCCAAGACAGATACCCCAAAGATGTCCATTCAGTAGAACCATCTCCCATTTTTATTTTTAAAGTATCTGTCTCTACGCCAAGTTCTCCGAGGTATAAAGTAGGGTTACTTGATGTCCAGTTAGATGAAGTATCTCTTCTAAAGCGTATTGTTGCCATTATGCGGACCCTCCATCAATTATTTGAGCAGTTACATAAGTTGACGACGCAGAGCCCCCATCTACTTCTGAAACTCCAGCAGGTCCGGTAGCACCTGTAGCACCAGCGGTACCAGCCCCAGTCACACCCTGAGCACCTGTAGCACCTTGAGGGCCTGTAGCACCTTGAGGGCCTGTAGTACCGTTAGCACCAGCGGCTCCAGTAGCGCCTTGAGGGCCAGCGGCACCTGTAGCACCTTGAGGGCCTGTAGCACCTTGAGGGCCTGTAGTACCGTTAGCACCAGCGGCTCCAGTAGCGCCTTGAGGGCCTGTAGTACCGTTAGCACCAGCGGCTCCAGTAGCGCCTTGAGCACCAGTAGCACCTTGAGCACCAGCAGCACCGGTAGCACCAGCGGCTCCTTGAGGGCCTGTAGTACCGTTAGCGCCCGTAGCACCAGCAGCGCCAGCGGCACCAGTAGCACCTTGAGGGCCTGTAGCACCTTGAGGGCCTGTAGTACCGTTAGCACCAGCGGCTCCAGTAGCACCTTGAGGGCCTGTAGTACCGTTAGCACCAGCGGCTCCAGTAGCGCCTTGAGGGCCTGTAGTACCGTTAGCACCAGCGGCTCCAGTAGCGCCTTGAGCACCAGTAGCGCCTTGAGCACCAACAGCACCCGTAGCACCAGCGGCACCAGTAGCACCTTGAGCACCCGTAGCTCCAGTAGCGCCTTGAGCACCGACAGCACCTGTAACACCTTGAATGCCTTGCGACCCTTGAGCACCAGTAACACCCTGAATACCTTGAGAGCCTTGGGCTCCTGTAACTCCTTGAACTCCTTGAACTCCTTGAGCCCCTGTTACCCCTTGTATACCTTGTATACCTTGAGCACCAGTAGCACCAGCGATACCTTGAGGGCCTGTAGTACCGTCAGCACCAGTAGCACCTTGAGCACCAGTAGCACCTTGAGCACCAGCAGCGCCTGTAGCGCCAGCAGCACCTGTTATACCTTGAATGCCTTGCGACCCTTGAGCACCAGTAATACCCTGAGCTCCTGTAGCACCAACAGCTCCAGTAGCACCTTGAGCACCCTGAGCACCAGTTACACCTTGAGTACCTTGAATACCTGTTACACCTTGTATACCTTGCGAGCCTTGAGCACCTGTAGCACCTGTAGCACCTTGAGCACCAGCAGCACCGGTAGCACCAGTAGCACCAGTATCTCCTTGAGAACCAGTAGCACCTTGAGCACCGGTAGCACCAGCGGCACCAGCGGCACCAGTAGCACCTTGAGCACCCGTAGCTCCAGTTACGCCTTGAGTACCTTGAGTACCTTGAATACCTGTTACACCTTGTATACCTTGAGCACCTTGAGCACCTGTAGGGCCTTGAGCGCCTTGAACACCTTGTATGCCAGTTACTCCCTGAATACCTTGTATGCCTTGAGCCCCTGTAGCGCCTTGAGCACCAGTAGCACCTTGAGCACCAGTAGCACCTTGAGCACCAGCAGCACCGGTAGCACCGGTAGCACCAGCAGCTCCAGTATCTCCTTTGTCTCCTGTTCTAGCAAAAGTAATAATTACGTCTTCAGAATTTGAAAAACTGCTAGCAGAGCCAGAAACATAAGAACATGATACTCTAAAATATCCTGTTTCTTCATTTACAGATGAAATAGTAAATAAAGCAAAATCATCAGCATTTAATTTATTGGAAACTTTAAAGTGTCCTTTAATTGTTGATGTAGAATCGTCTATTGTTCTAAGAAAAGATTGAATATCTGTAGAATTATCATCAGTATCATCTATATACATTTCTGTTACTGCAGATAAAGATGCGTTGTTAAATGCTATAATACCAGTACCAGGGTCTTGATTTGTGGTAGAAGTACTAAATGTATAATCAAAAGTAGCTCCTCCAAAACTACCCTGGGCACCAGTTACACCTTGAGCACCAGTAGCGCCTTGAATACCTTGGACACCAGTAGCACCTTGAATACCTTGAATACCAGTTACACCTTGAATGCCTTGAGCACCTTGAGCACCAGTAGCCCCTTGTACTCCTTGTACTCCTTGAGCCCCTGTTACCCCTTGTATACCTTGTATACCTTGAGCACCTGTGGCTCCTTGTACGCCCTGTACCCCTTGAGCACCAGTAGCGCCTTGAGGACCAGTAGCACCTTGAGCACCAGTAGCGCCTTGAGGTCCTGTAACAGATGCTTCACCTGCAGGCCCTGTAGTACCTTGAGCACCAGTAGCACCCTGAGCACCAGTAGCACCTTGAGCACCTGTAGGACCTGCAACAGTACTATCTGCACCAGTAGCACCTTGAATACCAGTAGCACCTTGAGCACCAGTAGCACCTTGAATACCAGTAGCACCTTGAATACCAGTAACACCTTGAGGACCAGCGGCACCAGTAGCGCCTTGAGCACCAGTAGCGCCTTGGACACCAGTAACGCCTTGGACACCAGTAACACCTTGAGGACCAGCGGCACCAGTAGCACCTTGAATACCAGTAGCACCTTGAGCACCTTGAGCACCAGTAGGACCTGCAACAGTACTATCTGCACCAGTGGCACCAGGAGCACCTTGAGAACCTGTTGGGCCTTGAGGACCTTGATTACCTTGAATGCCAGTTACTCCTTGAACTCCTTGAGGTCCTTGAATACCAGTAGAACCTTGAACACCTTGTGGCCCTTCAGCTCCTGTAACCCCTTGAGGTCCTTGAACTCCTTGAGCACCCGTAGCACCAGTAGAACCTTGAGCTCCTACGGCTCCTGTTGGACCTGTAGTATTTGCGTCGCTACCAGCAGCCCCAGTCACACCTTGAGCACCGGTAGCACCTTGAGCACCAGTAGCGCCTTGAGCACCAGTAGCGCCTTGAGCACCAACAGCACCTGTAGGGCCTTGAACTCCTTGAGCACCCGTAGCACCAGTAGAACCTTGAGCTCCTACGGCTCCTGTTGGACCTGTAGTATTTGCGTCGCTACCAGCAGCCCCAGTCACACCTTGAGCACCGGTAGCACCAGCAGCCCCAGCAGCACCGGTAACACCTTGAGCTCCAGTAGGACCAGTAGCACCAGTAGCACCAGCAGCACCAGCAGCACCCGTGGCACCAGTAGCACCCGCAGCACCAGTAGCCCCAGCAGCCCCCGTAGCACCGGCTGCTCCAGTAGGACCTGTAACAGATCCTTCACCTGCAGGTCCAGTAGGCCCAGTAGTGCCTCCAATAGAGCCAGTAGCTCCTGAGGAAGAGACTTGTACTAAACTTCCTCCTGAAGACTTTAAAGTTACTGAATTATCCCCTGATCCTATAGTTATGCTAGAAGTATTTAATGGGGCTTGGCCACCCCCATCTGTTGCAGTAACATTTAAGCCACCAGTAGCACCCGTAGCAGAAGTAAGAGTTGTATCGCCAATAATAATAGAGTTTCCAGAAAGATATAAATCTCTCCAACGATTGGAAGAAGTGCCAAGGTCATACGTCGCATCAGTACTAGGACTGATATGAGATGCCATATTAGCTAAAGAAATGGAGCCCGTTGCGGGCGCAATAGTAGTCTCGACGGTAATTTCAGTACCGTCGGAAAGAACGATAGTAGTGGCCATATTATCTAGTTACTTCTGGAGAAACAAGCGCCTCCCCCTGCAGAAGTCGAGTTACTGCTGCATCGTTATTTGTGTAAATTTCTAAGTCGTAAAAATATCTTCGTGGAACAAGAGAAGCAGTAACTTCGTTTGTAAGTGCCATCTTAATTATACCATCAGACGCACTAACGATAGTAGCATCAAATGTTGCAGCTACAGTACCAGTATGCACTCTATTTCTTAATTTTGCACGAGCCGAGTATCCAGATAGGTCTACAGCAGCTCCATCTTTTTTCAAAGTAAACTGCAAAGCAAAATCAGACCCCTGGTCGATTATAATATTATATCTACCTGCTGCCATATTATTCTCCTAATCAGAAAATTATATCAAAATTAACATACCCTGTCAAGAAATATTTTTTTCTAGGGTTCTATTCCTTCTTATAGAAAATATCAAAATAAATTGGTCTATTAGATTGTGGAGACCCTTGAGAGTAGTCTACTGTAAAAATATATAAATATCCTGCAGGGTTAGCACTTGTCTTCCTAGCCCAGAGTGTTCCTCCACACCATTGAGTATATGTCTCTCTTTGAGCACTACTAGTTCTGACATTTTGGTCGACATTTAATACATCCATTAAACTCCAAGTACCTATTCTTGAATCAATATACCCAGCACCACTTCCTGCTTCTGTTAGCTCTTGATGCCCAGGTAAATCATCATTATCCTCAAAAACTAGATAATGCCCTGGCTCTAATGAAGTTTGAATGTTCGGTCCTGTACACCTAAGAAATCCTTGACCTTGTACAAAATCACCTACTTCTGTAATATAAGCTTGTTGTTCCGCTACAGTATCTACGCCCCAAGCAGTATTAGCAATATTTGAAGAATTACCATTACCATACTCATAAAAAGTACCAGTATCAACTACCCAACCGCTAGTGCTGGAAGTTGTGGAGGTACTAGCAGCGGGACCTGTACGCCCAGTAGGCCCACTAAGTCCAGTAGGTCCAGTAGGTCCTGTAATGCCAGCAGCCCCAGTAGGCCCTGCTGCTCCATCTGCTCCATCTGCTCCTGCAGGGCCAGTAGCTCCAGAAGTAGAAGTATCTGGTCCAAATTTTCCTGCAGTATTTACTAATAATTCTGTAGAGGAAAGAGCTACCCCCGCTTTTCCATAGCTTGATATAGTATTTGATATAGTACCATCTTGCTGAACATACATTTCAGTGCCAGAAGTTTGACCTGCCTGATTAGAGTCTACACCAAGTATTTTTACCCTAACCACATCACCGCTAGCTGAAGCTTTATTTTGTGCTATTCCTATAAAGTTACCAGCATTTGATTCTACAACTCCAGCAGGAGAATAATACATATAGTCAACATTTACATAGGTACCAGTAGTAGTATACGCAAGAAGATATTTATTCGCTTCTCCTGACCAAGTATGGCCCATAATTTGGCACGCAGCAAAAAGAGATGAACTAGTATAACTAACTGTATGAGACACTACAGTAGATTCAGTTCCTACAGTTATAATATGAGTACTATCATTTATAGAAACTGACCTTGCTGTTATTTTTCTTACAATTCCTGTATTCGGAGCATAACTTCTAAGTAGTTCATCTGTTGCAAATTTTAAAACTACTCCAGATTTAGAAACTTCATCATAGTCAATAAGACCTTTTAATTCATCATAGGTTGCTCCACTCATAGAATCTGTATCATATATTTCAGTAGCTGTACTATTTATTATAGATATACCTGTTGGATCACAAGTAAACGACTTTCCATATACTTTTTCATTACTAGAGTCAACCCAGCAAAATAACCATATATTATCTTGAAACTGTTTAACTGAAATTAGCCCCCCTAAAGTGCCAGGAGCCTGACTACCTGTAGTTGCTTCCCAATAAAAATTACTATAATTTGAAGTCGGACCTACTACTGCGGAGACAGCACTTCCCCAAGAAATAGAAGTTCCAGTACCATTCAATGTTCCATAGTACGCAGAAATAGAACCAGTAGAAGTATTATAATCAAACATTACAACTTTATTATTATACCTATCCCATCTAAAATCTAATGATTTAGTGTCTCCAGGCCTATTAGTAGAAGTAAAGGTACTATAAGGAACAGTTATTTGACTACTAATATTACCTCTAGAGATAGCAAGAGTTGTAGGGTTTATAGTTAATTTTTCTAGTTTCCAAGAGTCCGTTTCATTATCTAGTATTAAATATACGTCAGAACCAAATTTACGCAGTCCTTCTAGTTTATAACCACTTTCTGTTGGTCTAAAGTCTCCAACTGTTCCAAATCCTATTTCTTGTTCATCATTATATTCCCCAGATGAATTTCTTTGGATTCTCATAATTCTTACAGCGTATGAACTAGTAATACCAGTATCTGTATCATCGTGTCTAGTAAAAAGACCCACTGCAGCCCAGTTATTTTGTCCTATATTAATCATACTACTATAACTATATGGATTATTATTTGCTGCTCTGGTAGTAGAGTTGTTTGTGCTTGCTAGTTTTGGTAAGTCATAACGGGAATCAGTTTCTGATTCAATATCATCAGTAGTATTATTAGCTATATCAAATTCTATAATATCTGGTACCCATCCTGCATCTTGCTCGTAGTTTGAGCCAACTAAAGTAGAGAATGCCATACGACCTGCTATAGCAATATTCAAACCGGAAGTAGAATCGTAAGCATCCCACGCTTCTGAAGCAATAGCTATTAAGCCATCCTGCTGTACACCTGCTGTTTGAGTAGAAGGATGAGTGCCAGACTGAAGCACTTCACTACTCGTAGTCTCATGAATTTTACTTACTTTACTAAAATCTCCTGTCTTAAAAGCAACAGGGTCTCCTGGCTCAATTCCGGTGGCCCCACTTGGTCCCGTAGCAAAATCAAATTCTAAATCTACTTGATTTGCAAAAAAGTTAGAAGAAGAATCAATAGCACCATTGCTTAGACTGTAAATATCTACAGATGCTTTTTCTGTCATTGAAGAGTAATTACCAAGCCCTGTCGGGTCTGTAGCATCTTCTATGAAATCTTTTATAGTCCAGCCTTGGTACTGAATATTATCGCCTAAAATATATGCGTATACTGTAACATCAGTTCTATTTACATATACTTGAAGAACAGCACCATCATCAGCACCTCCTTCTTTAATACGAATTTTAGTTACAGGAATATCGGCTTTTACATCAGACTGTTTCACAGAGTGAACAACATTAATTATATTTGTACTATCTGTCCCACGAAGATGGGTAGCGTAGAATAAAATACTTTGATTGCCTAAACCATCCGTTGCGGGAACTCGTACTCCAAACTTTGCCGTGCCTCTAGTATTGGCAGTGGGCGAGCCTGTTCCTGGTACAATAGCAATAGTATGCCATCCTGCAGTAGTTACTTGTTCTGATACATAAGAGCTTGCAGTAACTCCGCTAGTTCCTCCAGTTGTGCTTCCTCCGGGAGTAGTAATTGCAACACCTGTTGGACCTGTAACTCCAGTGGCTCCAGTAGTTCCTGTTGGTCCAGCAGGCCCTGCTACCGTGCTGTCTGCTCCAGTAGCTCCTTCGGGACCTGTTGGGCCTTGTGGTCCTATAGCTCCTGTTGGTCCGGTTGTATTTGCATTAGTTCCAGCAGGACCAGTAGGCCCTTGTGGGCCTGTAGCGCCTTGAACATTACTATCTGCCCCAGTAGCTCCTCGAGGACCTGTAGGACCTGTAGGACCTGCTACAGTGCTGTCTGCTCCAGTAGCTCCTGCAGGTCCGGTTGAGCCTTGAGCTCCTTGAGGGCCTGTAGGTCCTGCTACCGTGCTGTCTGCTCCCGTAGCTCCTTGAGGGCCTGTAGCACCAGCACTACCCGTAGCACCAGCAGCTCCAGCGGCACCAGTTACGCCTTGAGCACCAGCAGTGCCCGTAGCACCAGCAGCCCCCGTAGCTCCAACAGCACCAGTGGGACCGGCAGCACCCGTAGGCCCAGCCAAAGCTACATTATAAACTGTTCCCTTAACCACAGCAGAAGCACTGGTGTCATATACAGCTATAAGATCA
>Ga0208542_1000298_pt1 | contig 23391 bp, 45 predicted proteins | sample DEB08_DNA_3_FD_185495 | JGI IMG/M metagenome (GOLD analysis project Ga0208542, IMG submission 185495) | Aqueous microbial communities from the Delaware River and Bay under freshwater to marine salinity gradient to study organic matter... | ecosystem: Environmental > Aquatic > Marine > Coastal ... | reverse complement strand
TGCATAGGGTCATAGACCCCATCATCTTTAGCCTTTTTCATTTCTCCTGTCTTACCGCACATATAATATTGCTTACCGAGAGAAAAGTTACGGTCTACCGAGCCACTATTGGTTATAATAGTCTTGATAGGAGTCATAAGTGCAGACTGATACAGTTCTGCCACTTCGCTTCTACTAACCATTTGTTTCGCTGCGTGCCAAAGCATAGCGCCACCACCTACAACTACACCACTTTCTAGTGCTAATTTACAGGCGTTTACTGCGTCATCTACACGCTCCTTTCTTTCTACCTGCTCAACATCAGACGCACCACCTACATAGATTGTGGATACACCACTAGTCAATCTACTGATTCTATTTTGTATGGCTTCTGCCAACCACTCATTCTCTTCTGCTTCGCAAGCGTCTACCAATGTCTCTATATGATTGTCTAATGTATCTACATTTTCTTTTAGCGTAAGAGTAGTAGAGTTAGCGGTTGACACTAACCTCACACAACTACCCAAATCATCTTCGGTAATACCTACAATACTTTCTTTTAGGGAAACACTAAAGCGGTTGGCGCGAGTAGCGTAAGCAACATCTTCAAGCCATTCTTGTTTCTGCTGTGGCATACCTGAAGGTTTAACCATACAAACAGAAACTTTACCTTGCACTATGTTTACCAAAAGATTCTGCAACATTTGAGGATTGAAATCCGAACAAAAGATTACTAATGGTTTGTTATTCTTTACTGCTATCTCTAAAGCAGGTATCAATGTATTGAATGCCTCAATTTTTTCTGTTGTTACTGCAATCAAAGGATTATCGTACTCGGTTTTTCTTCCTACGTTTGCCATCAACGGATGCACATAACCTGCATTCATCTCAAACCCATCGGACTTTTTGACATAGGTATCTCCGGTAGTAGATTTCTCTATTGTCAACCCACCTACTGAACCCGCCTTTTGTACTGCGTCTGCTATCAATTGACCTAATTCTTCATCATTATTACAAGCAATAGTAGCCACGTCTTTCAAATTGAAATCTGTAATCGTGTTCATCTCAATATACCCAATAGTTTCTGCTAAGTATTGTTTTAGTTCATCGCGTATTTTTAAGGGAGAAATACCTTTCTCCATCAATGAAAGAGAACCGTTACACAAAGTTTGTGCTATCAACGTAGCGGTAGTAGTACCATCACCGGATTTTTCCTGTGCTTCCGATGCAACCTCTTTAAGAAGGTCTATACCCATTTGCACGTAAGGGTCATTGTCATGTACTGCTCTAGCAATAGATACACCATCGTTTAGAATCACAGGCATACCCATAGGATTTTGTATTATTACTGTTCTAGCATTCGGGCCGAGTGTACCTTTTACAGCGTTTGCCACTTTATTGACACCGACTAGTAGTTTACTTCTTGCTTCTGCACCTGTTATTATTGTTTCCATATTTTCACCTCAAAAGAAATCATCATGTAAGTCATCGTGGTAAGGCTCACCATTGACGTAAACACCGAACTCATCATTGTCAAAAGCAGATGCTACTGCACAAATCTTAGTATAGTGCAAGACATACAACCCATCATTTTTCTCAGGGTGCAGAGAGGATAGTATAGCCTCTTCCGTCAAGACTACACTATCCCCAACTGCTAACTCTGTTGGTACTTGCTTACCGATTGAGTTTATGGTGTACATAGTCTCAGTAATAAGACCACTACTACTCATACTCTCATGACCTTCTAGGAGAACGAACTCCCCAACAGCCCGCCAACTAGGATTCAAGATTCCCACCCATCGTCGTCATCAGAGTCAGAGAAATCAGGTGCAATCATTTGTGCTACTTCGTCAAAAGCCCACCAACCGTTTACACTCATTCTATCTTCTCCCTCTCTAGTTCTCCAAGCCTGTCCTAGCACAAGTAGTTTAGTACCTACACCAAAGGTAGGGGAGTCATCACAGTACACATCTAGCGTACCTGCCATAGATGTCAAGTCAGTATCACCACAGACTAAGATTGCTCCACCGTTATCGCGTGGGTCAATGTGTATTACTTCTACGACAGTAGCACAGTTTCTATCCCACCAACCGTCTTGGTCATTGTATTTATCGTAGTATTGACCTAAGTAGTTAAGACTCGGTAACATATTTTCACTACCGATGATAGCAGGTAACATATCTAACGGTGAACCGCTAAAGATAGATGACAAAGACAAATCTATTGTCGGAACAGATACATCAGCATTTAGATAGCAACGGTTATTCTTACCTGTTTTTAAGGGAATAGTAAGTGGGGTAAAGGTAGGGTATTGTCTGTCTGCTGCCTTAGCACTACCACTTACAGTAAATACTTGCGGTTGTCCGTCAGTTCCCTGTGGTCGACCAAAGAACAATGAAGTTCTTTCTCTCTCATCTTGTGGTCTAGGCGCACCGTACTTAAAGTTAGCATCACCACTAGGGAAGGTAGGGTTGTTTTTGTCCCACACAACATAGAAGTGTGTGTTCGCATCTAGTTTCATAGTATGCTTTGGTAGGGCAGATACATCTGATTCAGCGTTACCGAAGTATTTTTCTGCCGCTAGTCTTGTGTAAGAGCCGTCATGGTTGTCCTCAAAGAGAACTACTGAACCATTATCAACAAATGTTTGTCTTACTTCTGATGAAGCAGAACCAAGTTGATTCTTCATTTTATTGTAAAGAATCTTACCCCATTCTTTAGGTCGCGGTACAGAGATAAACATACCTTCGTATGTATCTGCTCCGGCTCTACGCATTCTCGCATTTTCAGAAGTAATGTTTCTACCTGCTACTCTAAGAGCAAGGATGAAACAATCATCATCAGAACGACCTGCATTTTTCCATGCAGCCCCTTGTTCTGCGAGGACAGTATTAGCCCTCTCACGCACCAATTCTGGTGCGACATTCAGCGTTTTCGCAATATTATTCAGCATATCATCAGACATCTTTTTCACCTTTTGTTATCTCCTCGTCATCTAATTACGGTTATAAACTTTTTATGAGCATCCTTACAAAGTTTGCTTTGACAATATCTTCATCAACACCGTCAAGGATATCTCGTTCTGCTGTTATACACGCATCAACGATTTGGAGTTTGTTTGTGAACTTTAGTTCTAGTACGCAAGTATCGAACACATCTCTTACTAGTGTTCTTGTATCACCTTTCATCATATCATAAGCACTTTGGAAATCTTCATCCATTGTTGTAGCAAAGAATCTAGAAGCATCGAAACCATTAACAGTTAAACTTAGGATAAAACTATTCTTCTGTGTTGTATCGGGCAATCCGTGAAATGCTTGTAAGGCATTTATAGCATTACGTAAATCACCTTTATGATGTTCACATATAACATCTATTTGAGTAGGTGTTATTTCTACGTGTTCCTGACCACAAATATATTCTAACCTACCTTTCATTTCATCTATCTCTATCGGTCTGAACTCCATTTCTTTACACCGTGAGCGTAAGTAAGGACTTACTTTTTCGATATTATTACACGTAAGAATAAAGTAACCCTGTGCATTCTCTATCACACCTTTCAAAGCCGACTGTGCTTCGGGTGTTAGTTGGTCTGCCTCATCCAACAGGATATATTGTTTGTAGTTTCCTGAACGTGTCAGAGGAATCAACTCTTCTTCGACAAATGCTATGCCTCTAGTTTTCTTAGAGGATGCATTGAATATATGCAAGGGGTATCCCATATGATTGGCGAGAACGTGAGCATAGGTAGTCTTACCTACACCCGCATGTCTACTGTGTAGTAGAATGTGTTGGTTGTACCCTAGACAGTAATCGTTGGCTACCATTTCATCGAAAGTTGTCGGTCTGTACTTGTTCGCCCAAAGCATATAAACAAGTCATCTGATTACGGTTATAAACTATTTGATTGCCTTTTCCGCTAGGTAGGCGATACCACAATCATACAAATCTACTATGTCTGCGTGGCTAGGACTTCCTAGAGGCTCGTTGTTTCTTTTCTGAATCATTATAGAAAGCATAAGACCCGAAATGACACCTCTAACAAAGTCATCAGAAACATCTAACATATCTTCTTCAAACTCTTCTTCGTCTAGTGCTTGTAACAAGAAACTTCTGATTACAGAAGCATCAAACATATTCTCTCTAGTTAGTATTCTGCTAAAATCTACGTGGTTTTCTGTGTGAAGCATGGCTGATATTATCATGTTGATGTCGTCTCGCATCTTCCCTACCATATGTATCATTCCTTTAATGTCCTATTAATCCTTTCTTAAACAATGCAAACATGCATCAGAGTCAGGTGGAAAAACTCTTATCTTCCCACAAGAACATTGTTGCGACATTTCGCGCTGCTTTGGTGTCATTACTGTCGGACTACGGCTATAAAGTATGTCATCTCTGTTTTTTATCAAATCTCTATCTATATCGTAAACTAAATGCTTTGCTTTTACACCGACAGCATTTTCTACAAACTCAGAACCTACTGCTATTATCTGAGGATTCTTAGATAATAATGCCGATAAACTATGTGGAGACGGAACTGCTCTTACATTCTTTTCACTAGATAATTTCTGTGCTACACCTTCTTTTGTCAACGCACCATGCTCCCAAAGTATCTCTACTATGAGTCGCCTTACACGTCGGTTATTAGCACTCATGTATAAGTGTTAGCGTATAGGTATTATAAGTCGTTCCCTACGTCAGCCCAAAATATAGCATTTTCGAAAGAGTTTTGCTCGTATTTGCCACAAGGACTGCGAGGCTTTTGATTTATAACAGTTTGGTCTTGGTAAGCCCATAGATACAAAAACAAAAGTCCTATTTCTAAAATCTTATAAGTAAAAAGAAATAACCCTAAAAGTAATATATCTATAATTAAATCCAATCAATCACCTTCTCCTTTGTCTTTTTCATACCACTAGGTACGTCTCCGTCATCCCTAACTTTATTTGCTACGGCTTTAGAGTTTTCTAATATCAATTCCCAATGTTTATCGGATTCGCGAAACAAAGATGGTCTTTCCTTTTCCTTCTTTGTCTTTTTAGGCCATACTGCTCTTTGCCTAGAAGGTTTTATACCATACAATAAAACTGCTTGTAAATATTTTTCGGGCAACTGATACAAAACTTTTGACACTCTTCTCCATAATTTTATATCACTTACATTACCTTTCAAGAACCATAACAAAAGAGGGGTAGGTTGGTCTTGATACATTTGTTTTACCTTATCTCTATTCTGCCAATTCATCAATGCCTTTACCAATAAGAATACATCCGGTGTATTTTGTGCTTTGAGTTTATCATCTATTATACACAACTCTTTAGCCTTCTTACTTAACTTAGGTAGTTTTTCGGTAACAATAACTAATCTACTTTTTATTATATCAGACCAATAGATTACATCATCGGAAGAAAACTTATTCGTATGTAATATGTAGGTAGTTTCTTTTACGGTAGGAATAACATCAATACTTCCGTACATTATTATTTCGTTTTCACAACGAAACGGTGTTTCATCGGTAGTAAATATAATCATTCTTCATCCCTCACAAACGGGTCGTGTCCATAAATATAATCCTCTATCCTTTTCATTTGGTGTGCCGACAAACTCCAAACATCACGTACTACCATTTTTTGTAATCTATAATCAGCATGATACCAATGAATACCTTCTACGGTAATGAAAGCCGACAACCCATCTTCTTTCATAGCCTGTATAAGTTTAGGTATTTCTTCCTTAAAAATAGGTCTAGTAGCGAAGTACCTTGTCGGTTGTGGTCGCCATTTTTTACTCATGTAACTAAAACCCCGAACATTATCAGATTTATTATTGTGCTAACAATAAATCCTACCATATACTTTTTTCTTAAATCGTTTTCTATTATCCACGCATTATAAATCCAATCACTCTTCGAACCCTGCATGGCCTTTTTCGGCAACTTCATTCAATCACCTCAAAGGGTACATCAATGGGCGTAGATAGTAAGTTTAGTTTTCTCTCTACATCATCTAGTAGTTTGGGTTGCTCTGCGAGAACTTCTACTAATATTCTACTTACATCATTCATTTGGTTGTGTGCTAATAATAGTTGGCTATCTACACCTATTTCTTTCTTCAACTGACCTACTAGTTTTAGTGATGTATTAGCCTGTGCAATCAATCTAGAAGCATCTGCTACGAACTCTGATGTGATACCACCTTCGGCTTCTTTTCTAGCCTCTAATTCGTCTAGATAGTTTCTTATTCTTACCACAATATCTTCTGCTGAATCTAGTGTATTGATAGATTGAGAACGTGCCTGTTCTACATGCATAGCCTCAGTAGGATTGTATTCCATGTGTGTATCCATGTGGTGCATAACTGTGCCATCAGGCCAATTATATTTAGCCTCAAGATAACTTGGAGAAATCTCGTCATTGAAAACTTGTTTCTCTAAATCTTTTTTATCCTTGTGTTCACACATCTCACAACCACCCGACAAAACCCAACGCAATACTTCTATTGCGAACGCATCATTTTCTACCGCCAATCTTCTTTGTATCTCTAATTTACTCTTCATTTTTAACACTCCATTTTGCGGGACAACCCGAATGTCTCCTATGAGTACTTATGTAATACATAGGATGTTTTTTCAAAGCGAAGTGCAAAGATTGAGCCTGTCGCCTTGAATCTGCACCTCTAATATATCTACTCTTGTGTAAAGGTTTTCCATTTCTTAGTTTTAACTTAAAAAGAATATCTGAGGATGACATTTCTTCTTGCATTTCTTCTGCAAATCTGTCCAATGCATCGACTAAAAATCTATTCATCAACATATTTAGAACTCCTTTTTCTGCCAATGTACATCGGGACTTTCATCGGTTACTTTACCGAACCGACATACTACACCTTTACGACCACGCCTTCTTACACTAGGCTCTACTTCTGTATACCAACTCTGATTTTCTAGATTCTCTATCAACCAACGCTTGGCCGATTGATAATCTCCCATAGTAATCATACGTGATATCTCTTTCAGCAGTTGACTCTTAGGAATATCTTTCATCCAAAACGCTGAACGAATCAACTCTAAGTCTGCATCCATAACAGTTCTACGCATAGCCAATGATTGATTTAGTATTGCCTCTAAAGTATCATCTAGTTTTATGATTAAAGGTTCTCCGCCACGATATTCCGGCTGCATCATGGCATAACCAATACAAAGCCTACGGAACAAATCTGCCTCGAAAGAACGTACATCGGGTCTGTCAATCCATTCCATGATGTCATCATCGAATAAGATTCCTGTTGGTGGATTCGCTACTGCTTGCTCCATCCTGTTTCTTATCCATTCTTTTATCTCAATATTAAGATTGGCTAACTCAATCCTTTCTTCTTTAGGCATGTTTGCTTGACGGTGTTGAGCAATTTTATACGCCCTTTCCTTTTCAGGTGTCATCTCAATGTCTATGATAAAGAATCTTCTATCCAATCCCGAATCTAATTCGAACCTAGCAGGTTGTGTACCCGCCCAAACTGTATAACGAGTTGTGTATCTAACCCAACCACTACGCATAGCCTTTTGTACTCTACCATTGTCTAGTGATGTCAACAATTGATTTTTCATATCCATACTGTGGTCTTTTTTAGATGCATCGGACATAGAAGAAAACTCCTCAAATCCTAAGAATCCACCACACATTTCTCTAGCGATTGGTCTACCTGCGATGTCACCGTTCTCATCTACCGAACCAAACATACCTGCTTCTGTAATAGAGTTAGCACCCATCATAGTTCTCATACCTTGACCCAAATCTTGATTTGAATTGTGTAATAAACCTGTACCTTCTGCTAAGAACATAAGAATCAAAACCGATTTACCGCTACCCTTAGCACCTCTCATAAGAATGTGTATTCTTGTATCAGGTAACTGAGACATAGGAGTGTAGAAAGGTATATTGTCATGTCTTAAAGGACAATGCTCTATGATAAAATCACCATCTTCCTGATTTACTAATGGACTATCGGGGTCGAAATCACATCTACTGCACTTGTTTAGTGCATTGAATATGTGTCCACCAACACTACATAAGAATATAGGTATTTTATCTTCTACATCTACAAAGTAATTTCTTCGTGCAAAGTCTATTGTTTTCTCAAATATATTCATCTCCAAAAGTCCCCCATGTGTTCTGCGTGTTTTATCGCACCCATCATCTCGTTATAATACTTTTTATCATGAGCCAAGCCATGTACATCATAAAAGTATTCTAATAATCTATCTGCCTCGTTTGTGTTAAGATAAGTATTTTTATTATTGGCACACATTACTAACCAATTACCTCTAATACTTTTAAGGCAAAAGTTATTGAAGATATTACATACAATCCAAGAAGGTGCGGGTAATATCAATTCCAAATCATCAATCACTTCACCATTTGTTAATTGTAGTTCTGTATCTTCGGGTTCTAGATAATCATAAACTAACAATTCATTTTCAGGTATCTGTGGTTGTTCGCTATACAGGAAATCTTGCATGATGTGAGACGTTATGTAAATCAATTCGTCTAAACCATAATCGTTTAATTCCATAATAATATCTCTAATTACAGGATAATTATACAACCACGATTTTGTTTGTTCGGGTGATGGTATGTAAGCATGAGATAGTCTTAGGATAAAATAACGTCGGCCATCTTCGTTTCTAACTTCATGCATTTTCCATTCGGGATAAGTAGGCATCGGAATACTATTCATAGGGTCTACTTGATGTAGTTTGGAAAATATTTTACAGACAGGCTCTTTATTACCAACCAAACTAGAACCTGCAACTAAAGATGCGAATCCTTGTTCGCCTTGATAATATACAATTAATGTCGTAGGTTCGTTTGACAAATCTTTAGTCCACACGAAATCCGTATCTTGTCTTTTACTAATGTTTTTACTCATTGTAAATCACCTAACCTTTGCTCTATTTTTAACTTTAGAAAATGAGGATATTTATCGGTTGGACTTCTAGAAGCAATTGCTTTTTCTATCACCACTTCCATTGGTCTAGCCTTCCATACATGTACATTAAGTGTTGGGAGTACCGTATCCTCTCTTTCAAACAATAAAGACCTAGCCATAATACCCGCTATTTCTCTACTTGTTACACCATGATTATATCCCCTAGTTGCGTATGTTTTTGCTTGCTTAATAGAATTGTACCAATTTGCTATTGCGTCTGCTGTCTTACCTTCTTTATTCTCACAAAGATATTCGTATACACTTGCTTGTACACGCTTTGTCTGTCCTCTTCTCTTACTCATATCTATCCCCTCATCTAATTACGGTTATAATTCTTTCATTACTTATTTTTTTTACAAAATTAAAAAAACGCTGTACTGCTCCATTTTTTTTATTTATTTTATTTTTTTCAAAGGTGTTTATTTTAACTTACCTTCTTTTTTCTTTACACACTATTGAAATAATTAAAAAATTAAATCACAGCCTCGCAGTACCTCGTTTTATTTTTTTCAGTATTTTCTGAAAGAATGAAAATAATCATCTCTTTCCAATTTATTTCTGTCTGTAAAGTTCAATCTCGAAGCCCTATCTCCGTATTTATTCTTATTCGGTTTACTCTTGCTTGTTTCTTCTAGTATCTTTACCATAGGGTGTAATATATCAACGAGAGTGTCTGTATCTATCATATGTCCCCACTTAGGTACACATACTACTTCTGATGGTTGCACCCAACCATCACCTACTTTTACCCTAGAAGTAAAGTAAGTTTTATGATGTGCCGACAATACTTCTATACATTTGTCGTCATATTGATATGTTATCAAAGGATGCATCCATGTTACAGTCCCATATTTCTTCCTCATTCTAGTAGACGATATATGCTGAGACCATCTTGCGTCGCAAGCGTCTGCTAAAATGCTACTTATGATTGTGCTAGTTTCGTTTATGTATTGACTTTTACTTTGTTCGGTAGATACCGCCTTTATTTCTTGACCCTTCACATACAAAGACACATACTCCGTATCTGAATTATCTATATGTTGTTGTATTAGTTTCATAAAGTATGGTTTATCTTCCGATAAATCTTCATAGATAGTGTACATCATATCTTGGTATCCTATATCATCTTTAGGAAACAATGCTCTGAAAAAATCTAACAGAACATATCTATCTTTTATTTTTAGCGTTAAACTATCCTTTTTTAATGTGTATGGATAATCATTACGCATTAGTAATTTATTAACTTCAAATGTTACATCAGGTTGTTTCAGTTTTCGTATACTATTTTCAGACTTAGTATATTCTAAAGCATCTATCACGGTGATACTAGGTACTTCCAATCTAATTATCTTCATTCTCTAGCCTCTGTCTATGAGCCATATTAGTTGCTTTGATGTAGTTTGCTCTCTTCATAGTATCTCTGAACTCTTCGATAGTTTTCTTTGGTATCTTTGCTCTGTTGTTACCAATACTCATCCACTTAGTCATGTCCTCTACTAACTGTCGCAACTCATTTACATCATCATTATCAGTATATTGGGTTAGTTTTTTTTCTTCTTCTTCCTCTCTTTTTTTGTCGGCTAGATAATCTTTATACTTTCTCATATCTCAGCCCCCTCATCGTCATAGTAATATGTATTGACATCATAATGTCCTTGTTTGTTCATCCCATCATAGATATGTATTCGACTATTTTTATGTCCACGTCTAACGCCTTTCATACCTCTGACTAGATTACTGACGTGCTTTGCATTTCTAATCTTAGATGCTTGTCTAGGATTCATTTTTCTCAATATCTGTTCTGCTGTCAATCCATCAGGATTGCTTTTGAGAGTGTGTAGTATCTCACGTCTTACCATCCTTTTTCTCATATCCTTTCCACTCCCTTAGCACTTATAAAGCGTTCTCTTCTGTGTCGCAAGCGTCATCATCAAATGTTATCTGTGGTTCACCAAAGGCTACTAAGTCTGCTAGGATTGGTACATCAGAAGAAACTATATCAATAATTTTTTGTGTGTAAATTACACCATCCATCAATTCTTCCTTTAGATGTTGTAACCATTCCTTTAGAGATAAGTCAGTCCTATCCATTGTAGTACCGTATTTAGCCTCGCCTTTTTTAGCACGTTCTCTAATTTCAGCAATTACTTTTTCCTCAATACTACTCATTCAATCGCCTCTATTGGGTACTACCTTGACTTCTTCATGTGGTGATTCTGTCAAGTACAGATTTGCTATCGTATTTACGTCATATTCTTTTACGGTAAAGATACTACCGGACTTTAAGTGTATATCTAGTTCTGAATATTTTACTAAATCTCTTTCGACTATTGCCGCAATCTCTCTTCTGTCAATTTTTACTTTTCCGCTATTACAAAGTAATGTCTCACTCCAATATTCTCTTTTTAATTCAGTCATTTTATATCTCTCCTATTTTATCTTCTAATTCATCTATTCTTTCTTGTATCGCACATTTTACATCTTCCATTTCCATACCTGCATGATGACTCATGCATATGTCGCTAGGCAAACTGCTTTCCGTTTCATATATGTAATGTAAGGCATAATCACAAGCCTTATCAGCCTTTCTCAATTGCTCTACTTCTTCAATTAGTTCATTTAGTGTTTCCTTAATAGTATCTCCAAACGCACTCATTAATCTGCCAACTCCCATTCTACATAATTATCTATGTCTGTGTAGGATGATAAATCACTCGTCACATCATCCATATAATCTTCAATGCTTTGGTGCATCAAATCATCTATGTCAATCTCTATTTCTTCTTCCATTTCTATTTTTATTTTTACCGTTATTGTACTCATTCTTCCTCACCATTCCATTCTTTCAAGGCTCTCATTATATCTTCAATGTCATCACCATCAAGAGGCTCTCGTTGGTGGACGTACCATATATACGTGCATATATCGTTTAATTCATTAATATCCAATCTCATTCTTCCTCACCATCCTTGCGGTTCTTCTTCTAACATCATCCAATGTTGTTTAAGTTCTCTAGTCGAGTATATATCTCCGGCATCGGAAGTCCATAAGACAACTCCGGTATCTCCAACCCAACTACTTACAATCTGCATTGTAACACTATTGTGTATATTCTCAAACCTTACACCTTTGATGTCATGTCTGTACCCATTTTTATCCTTTGGTATAGGGGCATTCTTTCTTAATTCCTCATTCTTTTCACTTCTTATTTTTGCTACTCTACGTCTATCTTCTTTATTCATTCTTCTTCACTTCCTACATTTGCCTTACGGACTTTGTATTTCATATTGTATCTATATTGTCTTGCTTTATTCTGTGCTTTACTCGGCATCTTCAATCACTCCTACTCTTTCATTCATTCTTCTTCTGTTCAATATTTTTACTTCACCGACTGTCATTCCTAGTTTATCTAGTTGGTCTAAGACCCAATCACTAGGTTTCCAATCTTCTAAGTTGTTTCCGTTGCTCATGTTCTGTCGTCTCGCTCTTACTTTATAACTCTTACCATTACGCATCGCAAGCGTCGAGCCTTTGTCTGCAAAGAAACTACCACTCATAGAAATCTCCCCAATACTAATTTGTTGTGAGTCATAGGGTCTTTCTTTTTGTGATACCCCAATGCTTCTACTTTTTCTTCACCATCAGTTTGCTCAGAGACAATAATACTTTTATCTCTAAAACAAATAGAACACTTCGGTAAAGATTTGTAGACTTCATCACTAACATAAACATAATCTGTTTTGTCTCCACATATCAAACCATCTTTTTCTGATGACGGCCAATACTGTAAGTATATGTGTTGATGTGTCGGTCTAGTGAATCCACTCTTACTCATTCTTCCCACCCCAAATGTAAATCGTCTAGCATATTCTCAATGCATATGGTATGTTGTTGTGCTTCGCTACATCTATGACAACGTATAGTAACAAGTACATCTTCACCACTATTGATAACCTCAAAATCATCAATGTAAACATAATCGTGTAAACATCTATTCATTCTTCCTCATCCCCACTTATTTTTACGGGCAATGTACCTTCATACACAACACCTTCTATTTCTATCTTGAGATAGAAACTTGGATGTCTCCGGTCATGTTCCGTAAATCCACAATCTAATATCTTACCCTTGGCCATAGCAGGGCTGCTGTATCTCGCAAAGTTTATCCATCTTCTGTTCATTCTTCCCACCTCACAGGATAATACTTTTGAATCAACTTATCTATATCTACTATTTGCTCTTGTGTTTGTTCACATACAGAACAGGTTACATTTACTATTATGGTAAAAATATCTGTACCATGCGTCTTTAGATATTTTATGAAAAGGTCATCGGGTATGTGTTGAACGGTATTGATTACTGCTGTGGCATCTGAAACCTCTAGAGTATCTTCTTCTCTACAATACGGACAAATATTCATTCTTTCACCTCGTAATCTACATGGTCTTTAGGCAACCTGTGTGCCCTTCTATCGGCTAGATTTTGAATCAATTGAGCCACGTTAGTTGCTCCTTTTTCAAATCTTTTTTCCGAGTGTTCGTCGTTTACCATCTTTTCTTTTACCTCAAATATATCTATGTTCTCAATGATATGTTTCAGTATTTCATATTCTACGTGCGGTACTGTTTTCGCTCTCATATTTACTCCTCGTCGTCATTTGCTTTTAAGTGTTTCCTTTCTGCTACGCAAGCGTACTTGTTACATACTCTACAATAATCCTCACCTAGAACAAACCCATGAGTAGGGTTATCACAATACTCTACTATAATATCACCGCCATAGTTATTATTGTGGCAATAGCAACTATACCAAAAACTAATTGTGCTGCAATTATCATCAACATTTCATCATTTATTATTTCCTTAAAAGCATCTGTAATCATATTATATTCCCCTCTATATCATAACGCCACCATGTAGGCATGATGCGACCATCCCACTTAGCAAACTCTTTACTGTGGTAATAACGCCTGTAAGCGGCTACTGCTGCTTCGCCATCGGCATGATAGATAATCTCATCACCATCCACATTCTCCGGTCTATACTCATCGGGCATAGCAAGAGCAAAATGTGTAAGGTCGCCTTCGGGAATTAGTTTTGCCATAAAATAAAGATGGCGAATACCTGCTTCGCAAAAGTGAATCTTGTTATACTTGTTAGTGTATTCTTTACATATCTCTAGGGCATGGCGTACAGTCCAAATGTAATTATCTCTACTGTCTCCTACCCATCGAGTACAAGGATGATTATGGTAGCCACCTTTGAGAGGTGTACCTTTCTTAGTACGTGGCATCATGTCGGGTCTAGCACCGTGTCTAATGACGGCACTACCTAACATTTGAAGCATCTCTACACACATTTTAGGTAGATGTTTGTTACAGTAATCTCTTGCTGCTAGTTCGGGGTTTTCGTTTAGTACAAATATGTTCATTCTAAATCCCTCGCAAACTCTTTTTCATTCAATTGAGTAGTTTTACCGTTAAAACAAATACTAGTAATATCTGATAAAACCGCTACCCTATCCCTATCTTTGAAAGCGACTGTAATAGGATAATCTAACCAATCAAAATCATCTGTGTTTTCTCTTGTCGTATTTATAAAATTAATTAAGTCATTTATTGTCATGCTCATATCTATTGCTCCTTTTACTTTACTCTTAAACTTACTCTTTGTGTCTCGCAAGCGTAAGTTAGGTGGGGGAGAGAACTAGTGTTTATGGAGACACACAACGAACGAAATATTATGTTCTCTCCCCCTTATGTTGTTGGCTTATCCGACTTTTTAATGCTCTATTTTTTATCAGAAATCTCATTGTCTAGAACTGAGCCTCACTCTATCTGTGCATATCGGTTACGGTTTTGGACTAGCACCTGTTTATCTAGCCTCGCCAACTTTTTAGTTTTATAGGTACTCTCCTACTAAGGATTCCCATGCCTTAGCCTTCATTCTTGAGCCTGTACCAATGATTGCTGATTCTACTCTTTTATCATTGGACTTCTCACCTTTGCGGTCATATGTCCATTCATGGTCTATATAGAAGGTCGCTGTGTTAAATACTGCGAATGCTGTCCCACCGTTACCGTTGTGGTTATTGGTAGGATGTGCTTCTATCTCTAGCAATTTATCTAATGTATTTTGACCTCTTGTAGTCAATCCTAGACGGTTGTTTTCATTCTTTAGTTCGTCATTTTGTTTTATCCCAAAAGTATCTAGGTAGAACTGTACTCTATCTTCTTGAGTCATTTCTACTTGTATCAATTCTTGTGCATCTAATACGAATTGTTGGTTGAGCATATCTACAACTCTTAATGCCTCTACTAATTCAGCAACTCTATCTTCTTGTTTTGCTGAATGGCGTATTACTAATTTCTTAGGGTCAATACCTGCTCTCTTGATACCTGCCATTAGATGACTAAATTGGTTAGAGCATCCGATAATTACGTTACTAGGAATTACTCTAATTCCGCCGCTACCGTCGTGTGTATTTGTAAGGTAAATGTATTGGTCTACATCATCCCAACCGCTAATTGTAAATCCTTCCGGCAGTTTGAAAGAAGCGAATAATTTCTCTCCTTCGCCAATCATACCTATCTTATCCCAGTCAATTTCTCCACGTTGTACTAATTCGTTAGCAATACCTAATAGTCTATCATTTTGCATTGGCACGTATGTTTTACCAACCACGCCTAATGTCATGTCATTATCTTGTCTAAAGACTCGATTAAACTTAGACCTAATCGGTTTACCTTTAGAGGTATATAGTGGCTCTATCGCCACATCGAAGTTAAGTCCGGCGTTAGCCAAAACCTCTTCGGCAGTCGTTCCTTGTGCGTCATTTCCAAAGCGGCCAATTGCCGCCATCATGTTTTTCATTGTCATGTTATTGTTCCTCCCTGTTTGTTGGGTGAATTGTCCTCAAGGCTTCCACTCTTAAAGGTGTCGCCTCCTGCTTCTCAAGCGTCGTGTGTTGATATTTCGCTTTTACATAGTTAGTTTTAGCCCTAATTAAAGGTGAATTATAATCACCGCATTCACATTCATCTTCTTCGTAAGTGCAAGTGTCGCAGATGTATGCCCATTCAAAGAACACAGGCGGTTTTCCTGTAAAAGAAGCGGTCTGTTCTTCTGCGAATGATACACCCGTACATAGACCTACACCTTCAACATCATAGACACCTATTGGTGTGAAGCCCTCTTTGTGTTGAGGCGGGGATTCTCCATACATTCAAAAATCCCTCACTAATATTGAATCATCGTCTAAAACGATGTGATAGGTGTTATCTTCTAGGTACTCAAAAACATCGTCAGAATCGTATGTCTCTTGCTTTGTATCTAGGTACGTCTCTTTAACTTCGTCTATGTCATCATATTGAGTCCACTCGCAGCAAATACCTATAACGTCTAATTCATAATTTTCTAACTCATCATAATACTCGAATAACTCTTCAACCGCTTCTTCGGTAAAATTACCATGCGTCTCACTAGTTTTCAATCGCCCGTATTTTCTAAATGCGTCTATCATTCCATATTTTCCTATTCTTGTGTATATCATTTTTCTCTCTCCTTGTATTTGTCTCTAAACGTACTTTGCTCTTAAACCTATTGTTCTTGCCTCGCAAGCGTCAAATGTTTTACTCCATCATCGGCCATGTCGTGAATATCTTTTCTGCCTAGACAATAGTAATCACTACCAATCATTTTTTTGCTAGTGGTAAGCATTTCATCAAATCTTATTTCTTCCTTTACTCTGTATAGTCTGAACCATTCGCTTGATAATATTGGTTTTTCAGGGTCAAGTCCTGCTCTATTTTCTAGCAATACGGGCGGTGAATGTGCTAACTCAAAAGACACATTATTAATTTCAAATTGTATTTTTCCTGTCGGATTTTTTCTTACTTTGTAGCCCATTTCTATGAAATCGAGCCAAAACTTTTTATCATTTTCTTGCATTTTATTCCTCTCCTGTATTTTTGAATTGAGGCCAAATCCTGTGTACTAATTTTAGTAAAACTCTGTGATGTTCTTCATTTTTATCGAATGCTTCGTGTGTATCGCTACCTTGATGATATATTTCAAGATAATAACCATCACTAACTAATTCTAGTGCGTGTTTTTGTGTCAATTTTTGGTGAGTTTCATATTCCCAAATCATTTTTATTGCTAGTTCTTCGTTCATCTCATTAGTGCGATAATAATCGTGCTGTATATCTAAACGATAACCTAAAAGCATAGCCAAATCTCTATCATCTAATACCGATGGTTCGGGTCGTATTGTCATCATTATTTTACCGTTCGTTCTCATACATGGTTTCCCATGACTGCCTAATCTGCTTCTTGTCATATTTGTCTCACCTCGTCTATTACTCTTAAACCTGTTGATTATGCCTCGCAAGCGTCGCATATTATTCTTACAGGATTTTGTGTATTTACATCGCTTCGATGTACTTTTGATGCTTTGGATGCATTCATAGTTTTGTTACAGCAACCACAGACACCATCTAGTGATTTTAAGAAACCACTTGGAATTGTTTGTGTTGAAATTGCTTCTGATAACCAAGAAATATTTAGTAATTTTTTGGCTTGAAGATTTCTCTCATGATTTAGTTTTGTGTCAAAAGTAATGTCATCTCTGAATATAGATTTACCGTAGAATCTAGATTGAGGACAGGATTTTTTATGTTGTCTCATAGGGCAACCACATGGTCTAACATTTTTGAAATTGCCGTTAGTTTCGCCATGACGTTTTTTACTGTCACCTTGACCATTTTTACCACCTGTTTTGCCACGACTAGAAGCAACAGGACATTTCTCACCATGTAGAGCATGATTTCGACCCTTACATGCCTTATATCGGCATGGTTTTCCTACTGTAATTATAGGCGTTTCTAGGGCTTGATTTGGTGTAATTGTAACAATCTTAGGTTGAGTCAAAATAACGGGCTGTATACCTGCTATTTTGCATAATTTTCGATACTGTGTAGTATGACCACCAAGTGACCTTGATGAATATTTGATACCTAATTTCATGTTTTCCTTTGCTTGTTTCATGTCTGAAAGTTTTTGCTGTATTCGCTCGTCGATGTCAATCATTATTTGAGGGGAGATGACCATAGTACTTAATACTTTAGGTATGTCGATGTCGATTTGGTGGGTTTTTTTATGGTAATATTTTTTATACATCATAGATATATATACGCCCTGTCAATAAATCGTGCCTAGAAAAGATGTAGGTTATTAAAGTTTTTGGTGTGGCAATCACAAATATAATTTTTAGTTTTTGTTTTTTTACTTAGTGCATAATTCACATCAGCATGTTTTTATCACACCTAGTGTTTTTTACAACACCTAGTGTTTTTATTTTACTTAGTGCAAAAAGTAAACCTAGTGTAAAAATGGAAGCGGCTCACTTTGCCTATATCAGATGAGATGGGGGTTTATAATCATTTCGAAACCTGCTTCACAAGCGTCATTTGAGAATGCCACACCCATAAGTATATAAGCGAACATCTACACCGTTATATTGGACGACTCCTCTAAAAAAAGTCGTCTCGTATCCGTCCCCGTGTCTGAGATGAGATGCGGGTTTATAATCTTTCGCTTATGTTATTCTCTACATCCCCGATGCTCATTTAGTCCATGCGAGACGCAGTATTACTATATAAACCATTTCAAACCTTATTCTCTTCCGTGAGTCCGTGTTTAAGGCCGTTGATGCCCTCACCCCCTAGTTAGGGGGCTTGGGGCTTGTTACGTCGCTCAGATTGGCTCTATTGGCACAAAATAAGGTACTTACTCTTGAACTAGTACTCTGTCTGTGTTGTATATATTCCATACTGATGCATAGGAATTAAGTTCATCGTATAAGTCGTCATCTTGGTCATCGTTAGGATAATCGTTAAGGTCGATATCATATTGTGACGCTGCTTCTCTTATGTTGTCGTATTCAGTAAAGGAACAACAGATTGACACTACATCAAGTTCAAGTTCTTCACCTGTTCCCTCTTCCCATTCTGTCAGAATACCAAAGATTTCAATTAAAGCCTCTCGGCTAAATTGCGTATTCCTATCATTTGCTGTCCATTCTTCAAAAGTTCTTAAGAACTCGTATTCATTTATTGTTCGTTTCATTTTTATGTCTCCCGCCTTTTTAGGCTATTTTAAGCGAAAAGGTATTTGCTTAAGAACCTTTCTATTCCGCCCCGATACCTCATTTAGTCCATACCCGATGAGATGGGGGTATATAATCTTTCGGTTATAGTATTCTCACTCTCCCCGATTTCATTTCATCCATAGGAGAGGGCGTATTAGTATATAAACCCTTTCAAACTGCGTTCTCTTCCGCGAGTCCGTCCCTATACGCGAAATTGCCCCACACCCCCCAAATGCCGAGGGGGTGCGAGGTCTTGGGCTTTCGTTGTTGTGCGTCGTAGTCTAAATTAATCTTGAGGTTTCCGATACTATAATGACATCGGGGTTCATTTCGATAAAGACACAATATGCCTCTTCACCGATGAAGTTCGAAACCCAAATTGTTGAGTCTCCTTCGTTTTTCCAATTCACTGTGTATATCTCCTCGTATAGTTCGCGTAATGCTACCATGTTTAACGGTAGCGCACCCCCCTATATAAGCAGTTCGGTGATTAAGTCTCAAAATTAATTAATTCTTAATATTTCTACAATTAACAAAAAGAATTAACAGGCTCTCAGTATAGCGATTATTGGGAATTAATTTAATTATTTAATTTCTTCAATAGTATTTATGATAACTTACTTAAGTAAGTAACTTAACTATCTATGAAATAAATAAAAAAAATAAAAATAATAGAGCAGTACAACGATTAATTCTTTCAGTAAATCTCAAAAAGAAATAAAAATAATAAAAAAGAGAAGTCCATATAACAAAGATTATATACCCTAATCTCGTCTTAGAAGCGGGGTGGACTCCGATATTATCCCGTTGTCGCCGTGTACCGTTTGCTATATCTGAGATGAGATGTAGGTATATAAACATTATTATTATACAATCTCACATAAAAATTATGGCTAACTTAAAAATTATTATTAGTATATAAAATAACTACACAACCACACCATAACTATATAAGGGCATGACCCTATGTACCGGCTAACAGTAAGTGGTTACGATGGTAGCCCGTGTAAGAAGTGAAACGTATGCAGAAATTATGGAACAGCCTAAAAAGAGAAGCACAAGAACGAAAGCCTAGAGAGGCAGTTAAATTGAATTGCGATTGCCTAGACGGTCAGCATGACGGTTGTATAACTGTTATAGACGGTAATTATTAAGAAGGTTGGGGGAAATCCCCCTTCCAACTTAATTATTACGAGGATAACCGCAAGCGGTTTCGAAACGACTTCTATCAAATCTGTCGTTATCGCGAATATACCATTCGCATAATGTATTAATCATAGACTCACATTGAAGGTCAGAAAAACCCTCGTCTGATATTACATTTTCGTTCATCCATTTAGCCATGTCCTCATAATGTCGTCGCGTGTACTTCACCATGAACAGAGGACAGTATACCCCTATATAAAGGTAGTGATAAGTCATTCTCGCCTATGTCCGGTATTTCGGCTTCCACCCCGTGTCTGAGATGAGATGTAGGTATATAAACATTATGTTAGGCGACTTACAAAAAATGCCCCGACCATGTTGCAGCATGGCCGAGGTCTTGGGCTTTCGTTCTTAAAGTTCTGAGTTCCTAAAGTTCTCAAGTTCAAAGTGTAGTATCGCTAACTCTTCACATTCCTCTTGCGTCAAGTGAGGCATACCATCATATAATTCCTCTAACCTTTCGTTATACAGTCTCTTCAATATTCGTTCTCTCAATTCTAATTCTTCTATCATATTCATTGTTCGTCTCTCCTTAATACTCCCACTCTAGGGATATTCTGTCGTGTTGCTCTTGGGTTATAAACCCTTTGCTCAACAATTCTCTTAGTATATTCCGCATTGTCATATTGTCTCCTCATTCTATCCGAACTACTATTAGTATATAAAGACTACTCTTCGTCAATCTCAATTTCCAAATCTACTTCTTCGGCTTCATAATCAAATCCGATATCGTTGGTTCTGTATAATTGTTCTTCGATATACTCTCTTAACTCATCGGGTGTTACGTTATCTCTTATTACTGTCATTTCGTAGGTTACTCGTACTGTCGCTTCCATGATTAGCGGAAGGGGTATGAGTATATAAAGGTATTGTTGACCGGCATGTTTATATACTAACCCCCCTTACGATAGAATGTAAGAAACACACGCGAACAAGTAAACATAAAGGTTGAACAGTAACATGTGTTTTTTACAACCTGCCATATCTTAGATATGGAGAGGTAAGGCCGTCGTATGTCGGTGTTTAGGTACTGCCTATTCGGAACTCATCATTCCCCCTCTTAAGCCCTCGCCCCTGCTGATGATGGGGCGGGGGTTGCAGTTATTATAATAGTCCCATTTCTCGACTTCCACCCCGTGTCTCAGAGGGGGTATAAGTATATAAAGATTATTATTATACATTCACAAAAAAATTGCCCCGCCCTTTCGGGCGAGGACTTTGGTTTTCATTCTTAAATTACGTAGCCCCATTTCTGTTCTTCGGTTCTCGTATTCATTATTCTAACATAATATTGTTCATATGCCTTATCCCAATACATATGTATTACTTCCCATTCTTCGTCGTTCACTTGCTGGCTTATGGTCTTTACCTCTTCTCCCATGTTTATCGGATAGGGTATGAGTATATGAAGGTATTGATTAACTATTCTCTCGGCTCGCGTGTGTACGGTTTGCCTATGCTAGAAGAGATGTAGGTATATAAACATTGTGTTATAACAATCACAAAAAAAAATGCCTCGACCCCGAAGGGTCGAGGACTTACATTATGCCGCCTTGATTATATATCTTCATATTGTCCTGTATATACGTTATATCTTCTTGTGCTAATTAATAGATTAAATCTTAATGACTGTAAATATTCATTATATGATTTACCATATAAATTAGTCCTTCCTGTTAGTTGTGCATTCTTATCATTTCCGGTGTATCGCATGTTGCTTCCTCATTCCATGCTAGGGGGGGTTAGTATATAAAGATGTCGATATAGATATTACAATACTATTAAGAGAATAGTATATCAAAAAGATTATATACTGTCTGTGGTACGTTGAGGATGATTGTGTCGCGAGCCTGTGGGTATGGGTGAGAATGGTTAATCGATAGGTATATATACTAACATACAGACGCATGTATATGTACGCAGAGGAGCGACACACATGGTCACAGTACCATGCATTTACAGAAAAAGACGGAATAACAGTAGGAAGCCCATATGGTGAAGAATCATATCATTTCAAGGATGCTAGAGGATTCTTGAAATATCTAAGAAATAAATACCCCTCACAAGTATTTAAGTCCAAGAGATTTAATTATTATGGGGTATTCTGGGTAATATATATCAGAGATTAAAATTAATTTGGCGGTGTGGTGTAAAAACTGCACCGTCATTTTTTATTTTATCTTTATTTTTATTTTATCTTTATTTTTATTTTATCTTTATTTTTATTTTATTACTTAGTGTAGAATCTACACCGCCTCGCAGTAGTAGTAGTACGTGTCTCGGATGAGATGGGGGTATATAAACATTATTATTATACAGTCTCATATTGAAAGGGAGAATGCTACACCCATAAGATTATAAGGGTTAATCTATACGTTGAGTATGATTAGGTCAGGCTAAAATGCACCTTGAAATATACCCTGTCCACCCCGTGCTTGACATGAGATGCGGGTATATAATCTTTCCGTTATACTATTCTCTAATTAAAAGGAGAATGCCACTTAGTTAACCTTAAGTACTATGTAGCAGTCCGTTAAAATATGGAGACACAAGCAGTTAACCAACGCCCGCTAGTAATAAGCCAACTCGAGGAAACCGAGTTCACAAGAGGTGAATTATACACCTGTTATTCTCATAAGGCCGTTAAATCGGCTATGAGCCTAATTGATTCACTATACCCTAATGCACGCTATCAGATGCATAATATCGGCTCTTATGACCTATTCTCTCTAATTGAATTGACACGCTCTGATTGCATTAAATTGATGAACAAAATTATTGTTGCTTCTGATGTTCATAAATACATTAACAATGATTCCGGTAAAATCTTAGAAGTAAAACTAACAGTTGAAGAATGCACATACATGGAAGAGCCTGCGAAAGTAACTATCAAAATGGGTAGTAAAAAACTTGACGAAGAAGAATAAGAGAAAAACTTGGTGGTCGGTGTAAAAAATACACCGGCCGCCAAAACTCTTAATTTTTACTCGCCACTATACGCCCAGTACCTCTCACAATTTTTTACAATTTTTTTCAAAAACTACTTTATAAAATTATAGTTTTTTCCATT
>Ga0208542_1000296_pt1 | contig 23488 bp, 27 predicted proteins | sample DEB08_DNA_3_FD_185495 | JGI IMG/M metagenome (GOLD analysis project Ga0208542, IMG submission 185495) | Aqueous microbial communities from the Delaware River and Bay under freshwater to marine salinity gradient to study organic matter... | ecosystem: Environmental > Aquatic > Marine > Coastal ... | reverse complement strand
AAGTAATCTTCTTGTTCTTTAGTTAATTCTGGCATTTCATCTGGTACATAATTAATATCATAGTTTATTTCTGGTTCTGGTTCTGGTTCCATTGTTATATAATTATATATATATTTTTTTTTTTTTTTTTTTTTTTTTTTTTTTTTTTTTTTTTTTTTTTTTTTTTTTTTTTTTTTTTTTTTTTTTTTTATTTTTTTTTTTTTTTTTATTTTTTTTTTTTTTTTTTTTTTTTTTTTTTTTTTTTTTTTTCATTTTTATTTTTTTTTATTCGCCTTTTCTTCTTTCAATATTTCTTCTAGTATATTTGGTGGTGGTGGTCTTTGTTTATTTATCTTATATATAATTGCTGATGAATTATTTACATTTGCGAATTTTCCGTCTGGGTCATGTATACTTGTTGTAATTGATGATATATATGTAGGTTTTGTTATTGTAAATGTAATTGAACTTGGATTACCGAAGTAAAAATCACCTTGTGCTGAATATTTATCTACTACACTTACAATTGGTAATAATGCACCATTTACATTACTTGATGTATCTTCTATAATATTACTTCTAATTGTATAATATGGTCTAATCATTGATCTTGATAAATTTACTGATGCTATTGTCATACTTTGTGTTTTATTTATTATTGCTGGTATTATTTCAATTTCTGAGTGTGGTTCCCATACTGGCAAAGTAGATAAACCAGATGGTATATAAGTAATTAATGCTCTTCCTTGTGCTAATCCTAATTCATACATAGGGGCATTAAATGCATTTGACACCCACGCTTTTGTATCGGTCGTTGCTTGTTCTGAATTAGTTGTCAAAAATCTTAATGATTGATAATTTAAATTGTCTATTCTTCTTAATAATACATTATTTTGAGTTAAGACTGCGTGGAATTGTTCGTAACTAAAACCCATTGTTCCCCACAATGACGCTTCCCAATTTTCACTATCTACACCCCAATTATCAATATAAATACCACTTCTACTATCAAATAATGAATATGGCTGTATATTCTCATTTAGTAGGTCAAATGCTCTTAGATTAGTACTTGTGTCAGATGCTGGAATATTACTTTTTGGAAGATGTGGATAATTTAACTGAACGTTTACTGGTTTTAAATATGGTTTGAAATTAGGACTAAAACCGAATGATTCAATCTTAGGATTAAATTTATAAACTACATCTCCCGCATCGGCGGAAACATCAACAAATGGAGTATTTGCAGTATCTCCCGCTAATTTATCATTTCCTACATTTAATGCTTCATGTAATTGTATAAATTCATATCTGTTTGTATCTTGATTAAATTGACATATTGGGTTATTTGCTCCTACATATCTTTGTGTAAAATATTTTGCGGTTTTTTCAAATGTTGTTGCTGGTTTTTGTTGTATTTTTTGTTCTGAAACTGGATTTAATGGGTTAAAAATATATGCTCCACTATTTAATAATACACACGCCGTGCCAAATGCTGTAAAATGGGGGTCGTATCCTATCCATCGCCCACCCTCTATTTTTGCTGTTGTTATATCTGGTTCATTATATAATTCTAATGGTATACCTCCAAGTCCGTTTCCTTCTGGGTGTATTGTTATATAATATTTACCATCAGTGTGTAAATATGGTGTTGCAAATCCAAAAGCATATACTCCGGCTGGTTGTTGATCTGGTTCATAATATATATTTTCTTGATTCTTTCTATATTCTATAAATATTGGTATTGATGATAAACATTGATTAGAAGTTCCGTAACCATCAGAACCCAAAGCATTGTTAAAATTTCCACCAGTTAGACTACCACTACTTGAACCCCATTTATTAATATGTAAATATCTAGTATTTGTAATTAATGGATTACCATTATATGATGTTAATGAACTTAAATTATCAAATAATTCGGGGTATAGTTCTTGTGCTTTTAAAAATGCTGATATTTTTTCTAATGTGTTTTGGTTCCATTCCCAATTAACTTCTATTGGGTCTACTTGTCTATTTGCTACTAAATGTTCGAACATAGTTATTGTCGCATTTGGGTTTATTTCTGGACGAACTAAGGCACCAGATGGAATAGCTCTTCCAGTATTCCATAATTCCGGACGTTTTACACCAATATATTGATATGATGAGTAATATAATTGTGAATTTGTAGAAGGTTGACCTCCGGTTGAAGCATTATTTAAATAATCAGTAAAATTTGAAGCATTCATAGAAACAATATTAGCTGAATTAAACAACCTATATGTTGGTGCTTCTACCGTTGTTGTTATTGCTCGTAAGTATCTTTCACCGGTTACTTCATAACCAATATTGAATGCTTCCGGTGTTTCGCTTTCATTTAATTGGTTTGATATTTGGTCGGCAATTTCTGTTGATGTATTAAAACCTTCTTTTATACTAATCTTTTTTATTTCATTATATGGGTACCACGTATTAATAGCTACATGTTCCCTATATCTGCTTGCGTTTTCTGTTGGTGTATATGGCATCATTTGCGTGCCATATCCAGTATTATTATTAAATGATGTTGTTTTTAATACATATAAAGCATATCTTGAACCATCTATTTTTAATTTTGGTATTATTTTATTATCTTTTGTTTTATATCTGTAATAATCACATACTGCGAAATTATCCGTTTGAACTGTAAAATGTGTCATTCCTTGTATTGTTTCATCTCTATCGGTAAATCTTGTTTCGTCATCTGGTGTATCTACTTTATCTGTTATAAATCGTCTTGGTAAAGTTATATAATATGGGTGGTCGTCTGCATTGATATAATAACCATATCTTATATATGCTTCATTATCTTTAAGGTCATATGTGTGTTCTTCTTCTGATGCTTGATATACTTGATAAAATCCCATTCTGTAATTTTCATCAAATGGATCATTTACATAAGCACTAGGTGTAATTTTTGTATATGGTATTTTTTGATTTTCTTTTAATGTAGCACCTTTGAATTCAATTACTTGACTATTTCCGGCTCCTACTTCGGAAATAAAAGAACGTTCTACACTTATTTGGTCGCCAACATCTAATATTAAAGTTTCATCTAATTGATTGGTAAAATATGCGGGGTTTGAGTTATTACCGCTTTTTACTTCAACTGATGTTATACGGTTACAATTTATTAATTTTGTATCAACTATTGACATTATATAGTTATTTTAGAAAAAGAACTTACAGAAAAAAAATAATTTTAGTTTAATTAAAAAAAATATAATATTATAAATATTTATATGCCAACAAATGATAAAGAATATATGAATAATTATATGAAAACTTATAATATCAATGAACGTGCAAAAATATATTATCATAAACATAAAAATAATCCAGAATATAGCCATTATTTACCTTATAGATTAGAATTACAAAGACAATATTATAAAGAAAAATTAGGAAAAGAACCAAGAAATTATACAAAAAATGAAGGTAAAAAAAAATTTGATTTAAATTATGGTAAATATCAAATTAAGTTTATTTAGGATTTTATGTCTAATATATTTTTTATTAAATTTTTAATATTTGGATCTAATTCTATTTCTAATAAATTATTATTTTCTAAAAATCTTGTTTTATCTATTGTATTATTTTGATGACATAAACAAACCATTATTTGCCTTATATCTGTTATAAATACTTGTTTATCGTTTCCTTGAATTAAATTTACACCTTCACCCTTTGATGACCTTTGAAACTTATTACTTGAACCATACCATCTTTTTGTCATCATCATTGTAGCTTCGTGTATGAAAAACTTTTTATCTCCACAATCAATACCAGTTGATTTAAAATCATTATGTGGATATATAAACATCATTTGATTTGAACCAACTAAACCGGCTTTATTTTCTTTTAATGTTTTATAAGAATATGAAATATAAGTAGGTAAATATATATCGTCATCATCCATAAAACATATTATTTTATTTTTTGATAATTTAATTAGTTTGTTTCTTTTTTCTCCAATTGTCATTCTTTGTCTTTGTTTAATATAATTCAATTTTATTGGAAATAAAACATTTTTCATATATTCTTCATTTTCAATAAATGGTGTTTCTCCGTCATCTAATATTATTACTTCTAGTAATTCGTGGGGGTAATCTTGACGTAACATATTCATAATGCATAATTGAATAAATTTACTTCTATTATATGTTGGTATTAGAATACTTATTTTTTCCATATAATTATTATTATATTTTATTTTTAGAAAAACCACGATTTTTTAACTTCTATGTATTCTTCTGGTGGTTTTATTTTAGAATTTATTTCTTTGACATCTTTTTCTAGATTAACAATCCTTTTATTTATTTCATTTAATGTTTTAATAATATTATCTAGAAGCTCTTTATTTTGTTTTGCCAAGTTTTTTTCCATTATACAGTTCTTTTAGAAAAAGAACTTACAGAAAAAAAATATGAAAAAAGTTTTATCAAAAAATGATTAAAATATTTTCACTACACCATTTTATGTTTTTTCTACTATAATAAAAATCAAAAATGGTGTAATGTATTTTTGGTTCAAAATGTATATAAAAAAATGATTTTATTAAAAATTGATGTAAAATTATTTATTGTTTAAACTACTTGTTTTATTTTATCACTATGTATTTTTGGTAATCGTGGTTCTTTATATATTTTTACTTCTTTTAACCCATTACATATAATTGGGCGTGATACGTCCTTATATTCATCTTTAAATCTTTTATTAAATATAGTTATTATATCTTGGTCTATATTTGGTGAACTTTCCAATAATCTGTCATATTCAGCACGACAAACTTTCATAAAATCCCTACAATTTTTTCGTTTATCATCTTTTAATGCTAATTCAATTTGTATATTTCTACCAAATTTAGACCAAGCAACACTAGCAATTCTTGATGCTTCATATATTTCAGCATATTTAAGGAATGACATTAAAGTACCTAATATACCACATAAAATATTAAAACCACCTACAATGGCACTAAATCCTTGTTTAAATCCATTTGGCACATAACTATCGGCAAAATTTGCGGTTCCGGTTAACGTTGATAAAACTATTATGGGTATACTCATATGATGGTACTTCTTCTTATATTTGCGTTCACTAAAATTATGTAACCAAGCATAACACAAGGCAATTTCGCCCCACTCACTCAATAATTCTTCTATTTCATCGCTCCAACAATCTATATTTTCTTCGTCAATCATTTTTCTTGGTGTTTTTAAGTCTTCCATATATAGTTGTTTTAGAAAAATAATTTATTTTTTTTTTCTGTAAGTTCTTTTTCTAAAAGAACTATATAATGTCAGAAACAAAAGAACTTTATAAACCTTTTAAAAGTAAAAAAAAGGACAAAAAATTTTCAGTTTATGTAAAGGGTGATAATGGAAAAACTAAATTAATTCATTTTGGTGATAGTAGATATACTGTTTATTATCAACATAAAGATAAACAAAGACAAAAAAGTTATTTAGCACGTGCCAAAGGTATTAGAAATAAAAAAGGTGAATTAACATACAAAGATAAAAACACTTCAAACTATTGGGCTGTGAAGCTATGGGCTGATACTAAGCCTTCGTGGGCGTAATAACTCCACGTTTTACAAGTAAATCATATTTTTCTTTATGGTTTTTTTCAAATGTTTCTAAATTATTTTTTTTTCTATAATAATTATATAAATTTCTTGATCTTACAAATTCTTGTTTACTTTTGTAATTTTCTTTATATCTTTCTTTATTTTCTTCATAATATTTATTTGCTCGTTCTTTATTCTTATTTTTAAAATCTTCATTATGTTTTCTTACATTATGGTAATATTCACGTTGTGATTTTTTATTTTCTTTATATTTTTGAATTATTCTTTTATAGTCTTCTTGTGTGAACTCCATTGTTATATATTATATATAATATTTTTTTTATATACTTTATACATAAAAAAAAATTAATATGTATTTTATATTAAACTTTTTTCTAAAATAAATATATGGATAAAAAAAATATTGAAGATTATTTATTTAATATTTATAAACCAACAACTAATAAAAAATTATATTTTAAACTTTATTATCAAAAAAATAGAAAAAAAATATTAGATGATAACATTAAAAGATATGATGATAGATTAATTAATGATGGTATTAAAATATTAAAAAAAGAATTTGTAATAAAATTTGATTAAAAAAACTTTTTAAATTGTTTTCTGTAACTTCTTTTTTGAAAAGAACTATTCTGTTCTTGCTACTGCTACTTGCTGACTTGGTGCGATTGCTTCCGCTACTTGCTGTATTGGTTTATTAGCTGCATCTTTGGCTGCATCTATTGAATCACCTACACCTTGTAAGGCTGCTGAACCCGCGGAAATAATACCACCTATGGCTCCTAGAACTTGTAAGCCGGGAACTAAACCGGTAACATCTAATACTCCACCAACAATATTTCCTATATTGGCGGTTTGCTGTTCCCAATTATCACCCGCTACATGTCCGTCTTTAATATCTTCGTATATATCTTGACCCGCACTAACTGCTGCACCAATCGTTCCCGCAATCTTTGTTCCTTTCTCTAATACATCACCGGCACCCCCAATGAATCCACGAATACCTTTTACATCGGCGGAAGACTGGACGCCTTGAAAACCACCACCAACTGCTTTACCTCCCGCAACTGTTTGTCTAAGACTGGGATTTAAAGCACTTTTAACTCCACTTGCCATTTTCGCCGTATCAATTGCTCCAGTGATTAAATCATTAGTTGCTTGTGTTTTGTCTACTTCTTTTTGTTCGTTGTAATTCTGTGCTGCTAAATCGTTTTGTGCTTGAATCTGTAAATTGACATTCTGAATACCTTGTGCCATACTATTTGCTTGGCTTACTCCGCCATCTACTGAATATAACGATAAACCCATATTTAATATAATATTTTAAAAGAAAAAAATAAAAAAATTTTTTTATTAAAAAATTTTTTATTCTAAAATTTCATTTCCACGTCCTATAACTCTTTCAAATTGATAATATGCAGTTGCTGGGTTTGTTTGTAAATCAAGATGTAAAAATGAATAACGGTCTTTGTGTGCTATATTATATAGTTTAATGAAATTATCCGGACTTCCGAATAAATCGCCATATTCTTCCGCTATCTTTTCAAGTTCCTTGGCGTTTTGCTGTTTACATATAATTACATTAGTTGAGTTATTACGAATTAAACCACTAACGGCACGAAATGATTGAGTAGTAAAACAAAGTAAATTAATACCGTAATGACGAAAACGTGTTGCTAAAAATGATACATAGTTATTTTTGCTAAAATCTTTTGTTAATATATCATCTAGACAAACGGCAAGGTTTAAGCGGTCTTCTTCTCCTAATGCTTTTTGACTTTCTATAATATTTTCTATCATTGAATCATTGTAGTGGTCTTCACACGCAAAATATTTTTTCATCATCTTCATTTTGGGGTCTGCGTTAAGTGTATTACTAATAAGGTGGACGACATCAAATCTATCTTTAAACATTGAAGGATTACAAAGTAAATTACATAATAAATTACTTTTACCACTTCTTACACTTCCTATGATTAATAATAAACTTGGTGGCTGTGGTAAGTGTGGATGTAAGCCCTTAAACATTTTAGATGGTGGGGGATCTTTCACTTTAAACACCTTAGGTGGTGGTGGTATATTTTCTTCTACTTCTTCTTTTTTATTTTCCATATTCTATAATATTATTTAAATAAAAAAAAAAAAAGTTTTTTTTTAAAGTTTAAAAAAAACCATTACCATATGGATTTGTAACTTTTCTATTCATTGCACGTTTTAATGTATTTTTAAATTCTTCATGTTCTTTTTGTTTTCTTTCTGCTTCCTTCTTTTTTGCTTTACGTTCTTTTCTTAATGCTTCATACGATTGAATACCGGCAAATATCATTTTTTCTATTGCTTCTTGTGCTTCTTTTTGATTTACTTGATATTGTGGCATTGGTTGCGGTGCTGGTTGCGGTGCTGGTTGCGGTGCTGGTTGCGGTGCTGGTTGCGGTGCTGGTTGCGGTGCTGGTTGCGGTGCTGGTGTTTGCTCTTCTTCTATTTTTGATTTTCCCTTAATCTTTCTAGCTTCTCGGACTTTTGCCATACGTTCACGCATTGCTTGTTTTTGTTCTTCGGTATATTCTCTTTTCTTGCGTGGTTTTTTAATTGATTCTAAATTTTCTTCTATAATGTTTACCGTTTCTTTCGTGTCTTCAAAAATATCATTTGGGTTTATTTCTTCCGTTGTTGCCACTACTTCCGGTATGATTTCTTCTTCTTCTGGTTCTGCTTCTTCTGGTACAAAATCCATTTTGACTTTTGGAATAAAAGACATCTATATAAATTATAAAGAAAATATTTTGAAAAATAAAAATTAAATTTATTATTATTTTGAATATAGGCTCTAATAGATTTATTATTATTTCACTTTTTCATATTTTGAATAGAGAAAATAGATAAAACTAATTATTTGCTGTCTATTTGCTGTCTCTCACATGAAACACAATTATTGTTTTACCAGTAATAGCGGTACAGAGTTGCTCGTTGTCATAGACTATGTCTACATCAATTTGATTTAATGTTAGTTCTACTGGATTGTTTAGTTTGATATATACCCTTTCATGTGGTTCAAAATATAAACCGCCAGTTTCATTACCGCTATTATCAAAACGTGGTAAATGTGCTACAATTTTACTTGTAGATGTTCCACGCCTTGCATTCGTGGTATTTTGTGTAAAATTATTTAATCTAATAAATAAAGATACATTAGAAATTAACTTAGGTACATTATCGCTGTTTATTGTCTGTGTTGTATTAGTAGAAGAATTCAAAGTATCTACAATTGAACGTCCTATAAAACCTAATGTAAATTGAGTATTACAAGGTTGTGTGATTTGTCGTCCATAATCTGTACTAGGTGCTAATGTAAATATTAATTGTGAATCTTCCATAACTGAATGACTATCTACACCTAATGGGTCTCTTACTGTTGCATTATCAATATCATTCCATATTCTTGTTTCAACATCTCTTCCGAATGTTTCAGAAATACCAGCATTACATATTTTAACCCACCAATTAAATTTTTCATTAAAAATATCATAAGTATCATCATATACTTCATATGTGTAAAAATCACTCATTGTAATACTTGTTCCTCTTTCCAATGACATTGCGGGGAATAAATGCCATTGGGTACAATTAATAGGGGTTGGTATTGTGTCTTTTGCGGGTGTTGTTCTTTGGTCTTGATTTAGTAAATCTAACCAAGCTACTTTATCGGCACTAATTTGAATTACTATCTTTTCATTAGATACCGCAAATTTAATATATCTAAAACCAGAAGCATTAGTACCTATATTATATTCAGTAGCAAAATTTCCACCAAAACCCCAATATGTAATAGGGTTCATTACTAAATCTTGTGAATTACCAGTAGTTCTACCACTTTTAATACAACTTTGAAATATTCTTAATTGAGTTCCAACACGTCTTACACAATAATCGTAAAATTGATTTAGTTGTAATGTTCCTTTATTATGTGAAGTATATTTAGGTTCAAAATATGTTGGTAAATATTCTATAGGGTCATCATCAGCATCAAAAGCACTTGGAATATTTGGTCTTACTAATCCAACAACCCATCTTGAAGCGGTCACATTATTGGCGGCTTGAATATCAAATACTATACCTTGATGAGTACTCGCATTAGCTCCGGCGGTTACCTTAAAACCATTAGTCGTAATAGGGTAAGCATCACAACGAACTTGTATATTTTGTTTTTTTAAATTAGTAAATACACCATTATTTAAGGTATATGAAGTACCGCCGTTATCATCTTTTGCCGTAAGACATGTTACGCCTACGGTTACATCTAATGATGTTGTCACCTCTTCATTTGCGGTGTGTTGAGTTAAAACCCAGTTATAACCTTGAAAATCTAATGTTGCATTATATGAAGCATTACATACTAAACCAGCATTTATATTGCCTTCTGCGTCAAGTCCCTTTATTACTGCCGGGTGACTAATAACGTTCTTCATTCCTATTTCTATTTGGTCTGCTAAATCTCTTACATTAGTTTCTATATAATCGCCTATGTTTAAATCTCCAATATTACCAATCATAGGTGATACTGTAGAATTGGCAAGGTCAAATGTTCCATTTACCAATTTTTTACCAAAATAAACACCAAAAATATTATTTAATCTACTTAATGTATATACACCACTTTTATTGATTTTACAACTTTGTAATGCAATTTCACTATTAGCTGGAATTTTCAAAGTATTATTATTTAATGAATTTGTATATGAATATGGTTTAAAAATATTACTTTGAGTGTTTACATCTTCAAGATTAACATTTGATGTTATAATTAACGACATTTTATATTAATTATAAATAAAATAATTTTTTTGAAAAAAAATAAAAATATTTATATAATTTATAAGAATGTTATTGAAACCAATTAAAAATAATAATCATATGGATTTACAACATAAACCCATTGAAACATTAAAACGAGATAAAAAGATTAAACCAAAAGAAATATTTGAAAACTATACAGATGAGAAAAAAGGGGGTAAATCTAATAAATCTAAGAAAAATGAAAAGAAAAAAAAGTATTGAATTTTCTATTTTCAAAAGTTGAGATTTTCAAAAAAAAAAACCGAGTACGAAAAGGAACTACACCATTTTAGTATTTTCTTTCTTATATAAAAAACAAAAATGGTGTAACGATAAGGAAAAATTTACTTATACAATATGAATATAAAAAACCCTAATCCACATTATTTTTGTCACGTTGTCTAAACTTATATAATTCAAATTCTCTTGTTAAAATATCATTATTAAAAGTATATTTAGTAATACGTTTTTTATTAACCATAGTTTTTTCATTTTTAACCAATTCATTACCAAATAAATTTTTATACATTTTATACATATATTGTGTTAATACTTCTTTATTAGTAAAATCAATATCAGATTTTTTAATAGAAGCATTCCAAACTTTATTATAATTAGTAGCGTAGAAGTCAGCATCTTTAATTTCTAAAGGCTTATGTATTTCAATATCATCATTTTTCTGGCAGCCCGCCAAATCCTTTATTTCTTGTAAAAACTTGATTTTTGCTTTTGTAGAAGAAACTTTCTTGACGTTGAATTCTTCTTGTAAAAATAGTTCTTCTTTTACATCTTCAAAATTACTAAAAAAATATTTTGATATATTAAAATGATTATTCAATTTTGTTTGATTTAAAAAATATTCTTTGTATTTTTCAATATCTTCGGCATTATCTATTTTAAGATAATTATTAATTTTAATGACACATGGGTGATTTACTGAAAAGTTTTCTAATTTAAGTTCTTTTACTTTATCACGCATTTGTTTAGTTCCGTTTAATTGCGTATTATAATAAGTAATACTATCATTAACAAAACCACGTTTTTGTAATAATTTAATAAAATGACCGAATTTATTGATTTCATAACATCTATTTAAATATGTATACTTTGTGTAAAAATCTAAATATGCATCAGAAATAAAATTATTACATAATAATGAAAACGAACAAAATTCATTACCGAAACTTTCTAATTCTTGTAATTCTTGTTTTACATAATCTAATGAAAAATCTTCATCTTCTATTTTAACCTTTTTTATTTCAAATGTATATCTTAAATATTCAATATTTCTACATCTTGCAATTTGCTGTATCATTGCTGTTGGGGGTATTGTTCTTTCTTTATAATAACAATATACTGGACGTTTTATTGAACTATCTAAACCATACACAATTTTAGGTGAATATATAATTTTATCATATTTATCTAAATTAATATATTCGTCATTATCTGATGTTATTAATTTAACATCTCTTACCCCATAATCTATTAATTCTTGATGTATCATTTCGGCTTGTGTTTTACTATCACAACAACATAAGAACTTTTTTTCTAAATGTAATTTATCGCAAAAATCACTATATTTAAATAATTCTTGACATTTAACATTTTTATTATGTAAAAAATCATTTTGAATATATATTTTATTTTTATCAACTAATTTTAAAAATGATAATGAAATATCATTAATATCTGCATCAGTACAAATAATCTTTTTACAATTATTTAATAACTTTAATAAAGCATTGAAAACAACAACACGTTTATTATTTAATGTATCCGCACAAATTAAATACTCAATCATTGAATTAAATTCATCTAAATAAATTACATATTTTTTATATTCCCAATTACTCCAATTAGCAACACGTAAAATACTATCAATTGTAATTACGTAATTATCATTACTTTTTAATCTACCATCAATAATTTTATATAAACCACAATCAATACCACTTTTTGAAAATGTCATGTATTGTTCTTGTGCTAATGAAACCCTTGAAACAATTGATAAAAATTTAGTATTGTCTTGTTGGTTTAAAAAGTATTTAGTAAAACTCGTAGTTTTACCAGTGCCAGTATCTGACTTCATAATTAAACAATCATAATTAACTAAATGTTTTGAATAGTTTTCATCTGTTAATTTAGCTTGATTAATTATTACATCTGGTTTTGTTGTATGTACGTCATAATCAATATACATATAATATTCAAGCATTGTTCTTGCATTCTTAAGTTTTGTATTTAATAATAAATTAGATAAACAATTATATTGTTTATGTCTTTTGATATTATCCCAATGTGTATTCATCCAATCTTTATGACCTTGTGATTTAATATTGCCATCAACTGGATTATTTAACTTAGGGTATTTTTCCCATAAGTCTTTACGGTTTATTTGTTTCATTGCAGTTGTAAAAATTAACCAGTGTTGATAAGTATTAAAGTATTTATCCGGTAATCCTTCAATAATTTTTATTAATAATTTATCAGTAAAATTATATGTAAATTTGTCTAAATGATAATAACCTTCTTCTTCTATTACTTCTTCTTCTTTATCTTCGGTTTTTTTAATTTCTTTTCTTTTTTTCTTTGTTTTTTTTTTCGGTTTACCTTTTGTATTAAAAATAACATTTGATAAATAATCTTTTAAATTATCCGGTATATGCTTAAAATGTGTATCTTTAATAATTTCATATTTATTACCATTAATAATACTATTTGGTGAAACAATATAACCACCATTACCTCTTGTATCTACTTGTTCTTCGCCATTTGAAGTTGTTTTATCTACATTCTCATCATATTTAAAATATAAATGAAGACCACCGCTTGGACTTTTTACAGTGAATGTATCAAAATCTTCAATGTAATTTTTACCAAAAATTTTATAAAATTGTGTTTTTTCAAAATCGAATGTTTCACCTTTTTTAGGGTAAAAGTCTAAATCAACAACAAGTATATTATTTACTTTACCAGTTGGAACACCTAAATTACAATTTTGTTTTTTTGGGTTAAACTCATATATGTTTGTTTTAAACTGGTTATTTTTTTCTTTCCAATGAGTATTGGGCAAAGGTCTTTTAGAGTTTTGGATTAATTCAATAGTAGTTATATCTTCCATATATCTATTATTATATTTTTTCTTCATCTTTTTTTCTTGATTTCCTATTTTTTCTATATTCATTATATATTATACTAATATTTTTTTTATATGCTTTTGAATAAAAAAAATAATAATTAAAATCATTTTTTATATTCATTATGAAAATAAATAAATATTACATTACACCGTTTTGGTTTTTTTATATATAAATGAAAATGATAAAATGGTGTAATAAAATATTAGAAAAATTATTTTACTAGAAGTTTTTTATTTTTTTTTTACAAAAATTTTTTATCTATAAATAAAATATAAAATGTCTTATTGGAGAAATGAAGAACAAACACAAATAAATCAGTTCCAAACTTCTATAAGTTCCGTTAATGGTTTATCTTATAAACCCGGACAAAGAATTGATTTTGAAATACCTTCTAATGTAAAATACATTGATGGTAAAAATTGTTATATTAATTTTGATGTAAAAATATCATTACCAAGTGGAGCTAATCCAACTAAACTTGTTTTAGACCCAGTATTAGGTGGAAATTGTTTAATAAAAAATCTTAGGATTTATTCAAATAATGGCGAACGTGTATTATTAGAAGAAATAGTAGATTACAATACTAAACTAAGAATGGAATATGACTATAATTCTGATGATTCAATTCGTGGTCTTCGTGCCATCAAAGAAGGTGCCTTAACTTCAAACCCAGAAAATCGTTGTAATAAAGGTTGTACGGTTTCAAATTGTATAGATACTAATACTAACCCTTATTTTAAAAAAGTTGAAGGCAACCAAGCATCCACAGATGTATGGGATGATAACGCCTTTTTAACTGCTAAATGTTGTATCAATTTACATTCTGGAATTTTTACAAAATCAAATCAGATTTTCCCTTGTCTTCTAACTGGGGGTTTATATATAGAAATTGACACAGAAGAAGCAAAATACTGCATTCATCAATTAGACAATGCTATTAGAACACGTCGTGCTTATCATAACCCCGTATTTCATGGTATTACAGTTGGTGGTGGAAATTGGACGGCAAACGGAACAACTGGAACTAAAGAAGTATTTTTTACCACTGATAATAATGTAATTAGTGTTAAGAATCTTCCATTTTGTATTGGTGAACGTATAGCATTTTGTGATGCTACGGATGTTACCAAAAATGCTTGGTTGTCTAGTGCTTCTGGTGGTGCCGAAACTACCGCCATTAATCCGGTTATTGATAGTATTGAACTTGACAGCGGATTAGTAAAAGTTGGTTTCTCTGCTAGTGTTTATAATGGTTCAATTGCCGGACATTCGGGAAGTACTATTGTTAAAGATGAATTCGTAGCATATTCTGCCGCCATTGATACGGCAAATAGTATAGCAAGCACTACATTGACTGCTACAAGTTCGTATGATGCTTCTTACACTATTTCTAATATTGAATTTGTTTTACAGCAAGTTGAATTATCACCACAAGACGAAAACCGAATGTTAAGCAATATTAGACAAGGTGGAGTAATTGAATTTGATATTTTAAGTTGCACTAATTACAAACATTCACTATTAAAAGAAAATAGACAAGCAACAGTTAACCTTCCACTAAATAATAGCAAGGCAAAGACCTTGGGGGTGGTAGCCACAGACAGTACAGTTTATACATCGGCACAGACCATTGGAGCTATTGGAACATACGTACAAGAACAAGACGCAAACTATGCGGTATACGGACAAGATACAATTTTAAGAAGTAATAGCACTAAACTGACCGGATGTATAGACCATCTAAGCACGTTTCAAATGTTGATACAAGACAAATTAACGCCTTCAAGACCGGTGAATGTTTCACGAATTAATCTTGGACGTAGTATCTCAGCACAGCAACTAACGGAACTTGACAAATTTTTGAACCAGTCCCGAATTGTTCCCCGTTCATTCCAAGAATACAACAGAAATTTTGTAATTCCTAGAAGTTATGTTCTACAAGATGGAGTTATGGATTTAAGAAATATGACTAATCAATTACAGTTAGTATACAATGAAAGCACCGCACCATCGGTAAATAAGATGTTAATGTGCTTTGTTTACCACATTAGAACCCTTCGTATTTCTGGGGCTTCTATTAATGTTGTCTTGTAATTCTAATAAATCAAAAGCTAAGCATTGAATTTTTAATTTTCTTTTTGGTTTAGAAAAACATTTTAATAAAAAACATAATAATAAAAATAATAATACATAATAATACATTTTATGTATTCAATTAAATTTTTATATTTTTAATATTAAATTATTTTCTTTTAATAGTTTATAAATATGTCAAGCAAATTTCTAGAGATTAGACCCAATAATGTGCCATCTGCACGAAATGGTGGAATTAGTCATCGTAATGGTCTTCCAGTAATCAGTTTTACTATTGGCTCGCAAAATGCTTTACTTGATATGTCAAGCATTCGCCTTGTTGGTGATTTGAACTTCTGGATTAATTCGGAAGGAACCACAAGACCAACAAGTGGTAACGCATCTTCTCTTACGGCATCGCACAAACTGGGTGTATATGGTGCCATAGAACAATTAACGTGGAGAAACTCTAAGACAAAACAGATCACCGAATCAATACGTTCATATGGTCGTTTTATGTCTTCATTCCTTCCGGTTATGTCATCCCGTGAAGATGCGATAGGGCATTTATCAGAAAGTGCCTTAGTTCATAATTCTAGCGATAGTTTCAAAACAAATGTTATTCGTTCAGACCGTGCTAATTCCTTTTGTATTCCACTACCATGTGGAATGACACTAGGAGGTGAGCCACTAGAATTATTTGAAAATTCCTTCGGGGGTATTGAGTGTGAAATTTCCTTAGTTCCCGATAGTCAGTTTTTCTATTCTGATGATGCGGACACTTCACGTTCTTACATTCAAAATGCATTCTATGAATTCACCAACCTTAAAATTGTTTGCGAAGTTCATATGCCACCACCAGACCAGTTATCACAGATGATGGCAAGAACTGAAGGAACTTACACATTTAATAGCATTGTTTCGCTTTATTCTACTATTCAATCTTCCAATGCTATTATTTCATACAATCTTGGTTTATCTAATGTTATTAGTGCTTTTATTAATTTTGTTCCAAGTTCATTTATTAATAATTTAGCACAAGATGGTTATTTGACTTATTATCCATCTTTTAAAACAGCCGGAACTATTGGAAGTGTAGACCAAGTAATTTTCCTTAAGAATGGTGAGCGTCACCCATACCACTTTGACATAAATTCAAATACGAAAAACCAAAGTGGTGTAACAGTCGCAGACCCACAGATACAGAAAACCTTTTTAAGTTCTATTATGCCAGAAAGCGACCACGTAAGAAGTAATGTCAGCCCAGCAACTAGCAATAGAAATTTTGTTGTTTCTAGTGCTAATAATTCTTATGGAAATATGCCAAATATGGGAGCTTCTATTGGTGTTGGTGTCCTATATGATATGTTGGATTCTAGCGGTGAGAATTTCAAAAACGAACAATTCGGTGTCCAAATGATTACTACAGTTACAGATGCCAACCCTACAAGTGCTTATTTATTTGTAAAATCACGCCAGACTATGCTATTTAACGCACAAGGTATTCAGATAATCCAGTAAACTTTTTAGAAAAAAGAACTTACAGAAAAGAAATTTATTTTTATTCAATAAAATTTTTAAAAAAAAGGTTTTAATAAAAAATATATTATATAGTTATATAAAAATGGAAAATCAAGATATGCCATCGCAACAGACAATGGACGTTCAAGATGACGTACCAGATTTAATGGATATTGGACAGATTCCCGCAAATTATGCTATGCGTGTTGAAACTGATATACTAGAACCGGTTGTAAGTTCTGATAGTTTCGCACGTTTTACCCTTCAACGTAAAGGGTTCTTATCGTCAATGAGTAAGATTACTTTTTCATTAATTCCCGCAACTGGTAATGAATCCGCATATGTGCCATTAGGTGTAGGTATTTTTTCGTGCATTAAAAACGCCACTTTAAAAATAGGTCAGACCACTGTTTGTGAAACCCAAGGTGTAAATTTACTGGCTGCTTACCAGTCTTTATTTACTACCAATGAAAGCAATAAAGAACGCGAACAGTTCGTAAATGGTCGTTGTATCGCTCATGAAGCGAGATATGAAGACGGACAAGATACAAAATCTGCCGTTTTTGGTTTATCTAATGGTAGATGTTATGATGGCACTAATTTAGATGTTTTAACATATGCTAAATTAGATGGTGGACGTAAAGCAGAATCGCCGATTTACTCACTTTTCCTTTCTGATTTGTTCTCTTTCTTGAAGTCAAATCAGTTACCCGCCTATATGTTCGGAATAGACCAAGAAATACACGTAGAACTTACTTTTACTGAATCTACTACTAAACGTGTTTGTATTCAGAATGCGGATACTACCGGTTCTTCGTATTTACTTGATTTAACAGAACTTAAAATGATCTATGACACAATCTACTATGAAGGCGATGTGATGCAGAAATACGCCCAGCAGAATGCGGGAGGTATTAGTTTTTCGTATGTAGATTATCGTTTATCAACTTTTACTGGTACTGAGGCTTCATTTGCAGACCAAGTATTCCAAGTTGGAGGAAATGGTCGTGTTGTAAATAAAGTTATTATCGGTATTGTTAAGAGTACCCGTGTTAGTGAAGAATCAATCTTAAATGGTTACATATCAAATGCCCCCAGTGTTGGAGAAAAATTAACACTCAATCTAAGATACAATGATAGATTTGTATTTAGTATTGATAGGAACAACCCCGCTTTACTTTTCCACACTGTCAAAGAAACTGAAGGTATGGTGCCATTTGTTATGCGTGGTGAATATTCAAATGAAGGTCAAGCTATGATTACTGGCGCTACATTTGAGGGACACATTCAGAAAGACTTTTTACAAGGAGCATTTAACTGGACTTCTATTAGACTAAATCGCAGCGAAAGAGTTAATAATAAGGGTATTGAATTAACGTATAAAAACACATTAGCAGCGGGAGACTACACCTTGTATGTATGGACTGAACTACAGAAAACGGCACAGCTTGTAAACGGTCAGTTCTCAAGCACATTTGCTTAATTTAAAACAATTGTAAATTTTCCTTTTTTTGATTTAAAATTAATATCTTTTTTATTAGTGTAATTATTACAATTAATATAATTTATATGATCTAAATCTAAATAATTATAATATTTAATGGCTTTTCTAACAGAAGATAAATAACCATATTGATATATAGTTATACAATCGGTTTTAACTTCTTCAAAATTGTTATATTCAGAAAAATTAAACATGTAATGGTTTTTTGCTAAATGAATTATTTTTCGTGCAATACTTACAACTATTTTTTTTTCATCTGGTTTTAAATCTTTTTCATTATTTTTATTTCTTAAATGCAATAATAAATCACGTTTATTAGTATAACCATATTTATTTTTTATTAACATATTATTATTAAAAGTATTTTCAAAAAAGTTTGTTAAATATTCTTTTAGTTCATTTTTATTAAAATCTTCTTCAATAATAATTCCACAATCTGCCATAAATTTTAATATTTCTTTTTTAGAAAAAGTTTTATGAATAATTATCATATATTTTACATTCATATTTTTTTTTTATCATTACACCGTTTTTGTTTTTTTATATATAAATAAAATCATAAAATGGTGTAGTGGATTTTTTCTATTTTTTTGAATATAAGGAAAAAACCATATAAACATTTTTTTATTTATTCAATATACTAATAAGAATGGATTTTCTAAAATGTGAATTATGCAATATTAAAGAATTACCAAAAAAACCAAAAGATAGAACAGATAATACATTATATATGGTAAAAGGAGAACCAAGATTATGGAAAAATGGAAGATTACGTAATGAAGAAAATAAAGATAAAATAAGACAATATCAGAAAGAATATCGTGAAAAAAATAAAGATAAAATAAGACAATATAAGAAAGAATATCGTGAAAAAAATAAAGATAAAATAAGACAAAATAAAAAAGAAGATTATGAAGAAAATAAAGAATATTATTTAAATAAAACAAGAAAATATTATGAAGAAAATAAAGAATATATTTTAAAAAGAGAAAAAGAATATCGGAAAAAAAATAAAGATAAAATAAAACAAAAAATCAAAGAATATTATGAAGAAAATAAAGAATATATTTTAAAAAGAAGAAAAGAATATAATGAAAAAAATAAAGATAAAATAAAAGAATATAAGAAAAACTATAAATGTGAACATAATAAAACACCACAAAAATGTATAATTTGTAAACCTTATTCATATTTAACTGAATTACAAAGAAAAAGAGTTATTCATCTATTAAATAGTAAAAAAGATAAAAAAACAACAGAATATTTAGGTTGTGATAAAAAAACATTATATAATCATCTAGAAAAACAATTTAAAGATGGTATGACTTGGGAAAATAAAAGCGAATGGCACATAGACCATATAAAACCATGTGCTAGTTTTAATTTAGAATTAGAAGAAGAAAGAATAAAATGTTTTCATTATACTAATTTACAACCATTATGGGCGACTGATAATTTAAGTAAAGGTGATAAATACGATGAAAAAACACACCCATTAAAATGGAATGGTGAAAAATGGATAATTAAATAAATTCTTCTAATGATTTTATAAATTCACATTTAACATTATATAAATTATATATTTCATTTCTTCCCCTATCAGTTCTTCCGCCAAGTGCTAAAAATCCTTCTTTTTCATAATTATCATTCTTTAACTCCCAAAAGTAACAACCATCATTACATCGCCAAATAAAAACAATTCTTTTATTATGTTTTTTAATTAATTCTAATCCTTTGTAATATTTCTTTTCACTAAAAAAAAGCGTTGGATATTGATTATGTAAAATATTTCTTGTTTTTAATTCTATATAAAATTCATTATTATAAAAATCAAAATTATCATATTTATTAGTAAAATCTAATTTACCAAAAAATTTACTAAAATATGTAATCATTTCATTTTCGGATTTTTCACCTACTAATAAATCATTTTGTTTTATTTTATTCATTTATAATATAGAAAAACATTTTTTTTTTTAAAAATAAAACCAACAATAAATTTAATAAAAAAATAAAAAATATTTATATAATATATAAAATGGTAATTTTAGAAGTTGATAATGAATATGAAGTAATTAAAGAAGCAAGACCAAATTTAAAAGATTCATCAATAAATATTTATGTTAGAAACTTAAATAAATTAAAGAAAATATTTAATGAAAATGATTATAAATTTTTAGAAAACTACGAAGATGTAGAAAAGATATTAGAAAATTTATCATATTTAACAGTTAGAAACTATTACAATGCTATTATTGTTTTAATAACGGCATTAAATGGTTTTAATAATGAATTAGTAGACCATTACACCGTAATGCGTGATGAATTGAATGAAAAATATAATAAGGAAAATACAGAAACTAATAAAATATCATCAAAACAAGAACAAAATTTTATTACTTATAATGAAGTAGTTGATATGTTAAATAAAATGGCGGATGATTTAAGAATATTAAAGATTAAGCAAAAAAAGGATATTGGAGTAAAAGAAAGAACATTATTACAAATATTTGTCATTTTTAATATTTATCTACATATACCCCTTAGAAATGATGTTGTAGATTTAATAAAAATTCAAAAAAGAGAATTTAACAAATTAACAGACGATGACAAGAAAGAAAATAATTACATAATATTTGAAAATAATAATATGTTTTTTAGTATTGGAAAATATAAAACAGATAAAACATATTCAACAAAAATTATTGAAATACCAAAAGAATTACAAAAAGTAATAAGATTTTGGAAAAGAATAAGTATATTTAATGATAGTGAATATTTATTTTTATCAGCAACTGGAAAGAAATTAACACGTAATGAATTATCACAACTAATGATAAGATTTTCAAAATTATATTTAAATGATAAAGCACAATTAAGTACAACAATGATGGCTAAAATTACAATGTCACATCATTTAGGAGAATTAAAGAAAAAACAAGAAGAAATGTCAAAACAACGTGGAACATCAATAAATACAATAAATAATATTTATATTAAAGAACGATAATTCTACTACACCATTTTATATTTTTCATATATATAATAAAAACCAAAATGGTGTAATATATTTTTATCTTTAATTAATATTCAATATGTATATAAAAAAATATTAATATATATATATATATGGATAACAACATTATTTCATTAAAAGCTATATCATCTAATTTTAAAATAGATAATGAAAAATTGCCTATGATTGGTAATAAAACAAAAAGAAAATTAATATATAAGACAAATCCTAAATATTCATTTAGTCATCAACAAGCGGTTAATAATATATTTATTGTAAAAAATAGAATAGACTATGATAGAAATTTTAATATACAATGTGAAGAAGAAATGAAAGATTTTTATATTAAAAAAGCAATCAAATACTCAACATTATTTTTAATTATATATAATGAAAAGAAATATTTATATAATCAATCTTCATTATTAAAAATATTAGACAATGAAGAAAATAATGAGTTTGAAAAGGAATTTATTAAATATTTAAAAGAAAATAATTATAATGAAGAAATAGTTTTTTACATTGATGATAAAGAATATATAATAAAAAAAACTAATTTATTTGATATATCAATATTTCTTAACAAGTTTATATATTTTAATTGTAATAATAATATTAATATTAATTCTAATGATAATTCTAATATAACTATTTATGAATTATCACAATATAGAATGTCAACACAAGGAGGGCTACTTCATGACTTTTTAAATAAAAATCTTGGAGTTTCGAAATATGATTTATTAATAAATAAATTATTTAATAATCAATTAGAAAATATAAATATTAATTTAAAACATTATGGTATTGATTATTTAAATAATTATTTTATAGATGATAAAATGGAAAAAAAATTTTTTTCATTTAAATATTTTACAGATATGTTTAAAATTATTAATTAAATATATTCTGGTGTATCATAATCTACCATATCTTCATCTGAAGTTTCAATACTAATATAAGGGTCATTAGGTTCATCATCTTCTATATCAGAATCAGATGATAAATCATATAATTCTTTTAATCCATCATCAGCCATTTGAACCAATGCATAAAAATAGTCTTTTAAATTATCTGGTATAATTTCCATAATTCTTTTAGTTTCATCATCATGAAAATGTGAATATATCCAAAAATAATTAGAATTCATATATTTTTACTAAATATATTTTTTCTAGAATAAAAATATAAATGTCTTATAAAAAACAATTCAATAAAAAATATGGTTTTTCACCAACTGAAAGTCATTCATTAAATGAGATTGCAAAGATAAGCGGAATAAGAAAAAGTATATTACAAGAAGTATACAACAGAGGCACGGGAGCTTGGAAGACCAACATTTCATCGGTAAGATTAAAGAAAGACTTTTCTAAAAATCCTAATGTAAAGAAATACCCACGTTCAGCAAGATTAACCAAGGAACAATGGAGTTTCGCAAGAGTTTATAGTTTTGTGATGGGTGGAAAAACTCAATCAACTGCAGATAAGGATTTATGGGATAAACACCTAAAAAGTAAGAAGTAATATATATTATCAATATATATTGTGTAGTAATATATCTTTGGGTATTAATGAAAATGATATATAATAATGAAAGGGAGGAGGAATTTTATATATGAGTTGTTAGAAAAAAATAGAAAATCAAATAGTTTCTTTTTTTTATATACTACTACACATATTATACTAATATTTTTTTTTTATATACTTTTTTAAAAATAAAAAAAAATGATTACACCATTTTAGTATTTTATTATATATATGAAAAATCAAAATGGTGTAGTGTGTCGCCAAAAAATTTTAGAAAAAAA
>Ga0208542_1000281_pt1 | contig 23937 bp, 36 predicted proteins | sample DEB08_DNA_3_FD_185495 | JGI IMG/M metagenome (GOLD analysis project Ga0208542, IMG submission 185495) | Aqueous microbial communities from the Delaware River and Bay under freshwater to marine salinity gradient to study organic matter... | ecosystem: Environmental > Aquatic > Marine > Coastal ... | reverse complement strand
CTGGGCAGCGGCGCCAATATGGCCGCGATGACTTCAGCGTTGGCGCCGGTTTACGCGCAGAACTTTGCAACCGAGCGGCAGAACCAGCTCGGCGCGATGCAGGCGTTGGGTAATCTCGCGCAACAAGATTATCAGAACCGCTTTGGCGCCTCGATGGCCGCGCCCGCACTAGCCGACGCCGACTACAACGATATCAGCAAGTTGGCGGCCTTTGGTCTGGCGCGTGAAGAGAAATCTGCGCAAGAGCTTGCCGACGACATTCAGCGCTTCAACTTCCTACAGGCGGAGCCGACCGAGCGTCTGTCGAATTACATGACCTTCGTGCGTGGCGGCACGATGGGCGGAACGCAGTCGCAGCCGGTTTATAGCGACCCAACCGCATCCGCGATCGGTAATCTCGCCGGCTTGGGCCAGGCGGCGTATTTTGGTTCCAAAGCATTTGGGTTTATTTGATATGGCGATTTATGACGACCTGATCGCAGGCGGTCTTCTCAGCCCATCGGACCAGCGCGAAGCGGCGCTGATGGGCCTATTCAACCTCGGCGCTCAAATTGGGAATCGTGGCGCAGCGCGTCTATCGCCTACGCCGCCCCCGCTTGATCTGGCAGGGCCAATGGCGGTGTATCAAAATTCGTTGAACGCCGCGCTTCAGCGTGGTGCGCTGGCTAAGAAGCTGCGCGACGAAAAGGCGATGCGCAACATGTTCGCACCGCAGCCGGTAAACGAGCAGATGGCGCGTGGCATCGCAAACCGCGCAGTCGCCTCAATGATGGCGCGACCAGAGATGGACGACCCTGGCGCGTTTGGCAGCGACTACGACGCATATGAGCAGGGTTACATGGATAAGGCGTTGCCGGTCGCGCGGCAGCAAACAACCGTGCCATCCGCTTTGCAGCCCGTGCCAGCCGCTGTCCGGCCGTTCATCAGCGCAGTCGCTCAGTATGACCCCAAAAGCGCCATAACGATGGCCGGCAATGTGTTGGCGGAGCAGTATAAGTACCGCAAGCCGAATTACAGAAATGTCGTCGTTAACGGACAGAACCGCGTCATGAGCGAAACGCAAATTGCAGCAGAGCAAGCCCGTGGTTCAGTCGTTGAGCCGTTCACCTCTCCAAGCACCGTCGTCAATTTGGGCGGCAAGTTGCAGGAAAAAATTGGAGTGGGAATTTTGGAGAGCAGCGATAAAATCTCGGAAGCCGCAGGCACAGCGAGGACGACTTTAGGGACTTTGACGGAGATGGAGCGCCTGCTCGACTCCGGCCTCAACACAGGTTTTGGCGCAGAGTATGAAGTAGCCGCAGCCCGGCTCGCCCGGAGATTAAATCTTTCAGACATTAATGTTTCCCAAAAAGAAGGTTTCTTGGCGCTTTCTAATGAACTTGTTCTGCCTAGGGTTAAGCAATTGGGCGTAAATCCGACCGACAAAGACTTGGATTTTGTCGTCAAGGGCAACCCAACCCTCACCAAAACACCTGAAGGCAACAGATTTATCATCGGCATTCTCAAGTTGAAGGCGCAGCGAGACATCGCGCGCGCTGAATTTGATCAGAGGTTTTTTGATGAAAATGCGGATCTGTTGACAACTCAGCCAATGGAATATCGCACTAAATACAACCGCGCTTTCCGCGAGTTTATTAGACAAAACCCACTGTTCAAAAAACCCGTCCCGCCAGCAAATAATGCGGCAACCAGTTCTCTTCCATCTGTGTTTACGGAGGATGATTGATGGCCGAATATAATCCCGCCGGCGCGCAAGTAAGCCTCAATGCGCTCGAAGCTCAGTTGTCGGCAGCGCCTAAACTCAACAGCAACGGGCGGCGTCTTCTTGAGTTAATAAGGAGCGGCCCTGTTTTAGAAGAGGGCGCAGGCGCCTTTGCGGATGGCCTCTTGTTGAATTTCAGCGATGAAATTATCGGCGGAGTTGTTTCAATACTGGGGTCGAATGACGAACTGACCGGACTGATCAACCAATATCGAAAGGCCAAGAAACAGTCCCCCCTGTCTTCTTACGATGTAGCCACCGCGATGGAGCGCCGCGGCAGACAAAAATATCGCGAAGAATATCCGTTGCGCGCAGCCGGCTATGAGTTAGGTGGGGCGCTTGTCCCGTCGTTAATTCCGGGTGTGGGTCAGGCTAATTTAGGAAGAGCAGTTGCGACGGCTGCCGCGAGCGGAGCAACGAGCGCTATCGGGGCGTCAGAAAAAAACGACGACATTTTAACCGATGCCGTCGTCGGAGGCACTACGGGCGGCCTTACCGCGGGCGCGCTTAATCAAATCCAAAAGCTCGCCGGCGCTGGTTATCGATCTTTAACGCAGCCTGGTGCTGCTTCTCGCGGACGGTCGCAAGCAGATGAAATGATGCGGGAGGCCATCGGCGCGGATACTGGATCGATGGTGACGGCTTCCGGCCGCATGGCAGACGCAGCCGCATCGGGCAAGCCGATGACGCTTGCTGATATTGGTCCGAATACACGCGGTCTTGTGGACGCGGCTAATCTTGTGCCGGGCGAGGCACGCAAGAAAATTTACGACTTTTTGAGGCGCCGAGACGCCGGCCAAGTCGAGAGATTAACGGCCGACTTGCAAAGCGCTTTTGGTTCTCGCGCTCGTTTCTTTCCCGAGTTCAACGCAATGAAGGCTGCGCGGGCTCGACAGGGTAATAAGTTGTACGGCCTCGCAAATAAACGAAACATCCCGGTCACGGATGATCTTTTGAGTGTCATGGGCCGGCCAAGTGTGCAGCGAGCGATTGACCGCGCAAAAGAATTAGCCGCCGAAGATGGCATTAAACTACCGGCGATCCGCATTGACGAAAATACAGGCCGGTTGGTTGATAGCGTGGGCGACGCGGTTACAGATGTCCAAACTCAATTTTTGCATTATGTGAAGATGGGACTAGACGATGTTGTTTTCGTCGCAAAATCGCCTGCGGGTGGTTTAGGGCCGACCGCAGCGAACAAGGTCGGCAACACGAGAATGCAGCTATTGGAAATCATGGACGCAGCCAACCCGATGTATAAGCGCGCGCGAGATCGTTGGGCGGGTGAAACGGCCGCGATGAATGCGATGAAAAGTGGCCGCAACTTTTTGCGCGAGGATATTGATGAATTAGCAGACGGCATTTCGAAGATGAGTAAATCTGAGAAAGAAGCGTTCCGAGTTGGCGCCATGCAGGGGCTGATGGACCGGATTGAGGCGAGCGTAGATACCGCAAACATCGCCCGCAATCTGCTTAAAACCGAGCGTAATAAAAAGCTGATACGGCTGACTTTCGATCAGGGAGAGAAAGGAACGCGCAGCTTCAATAATTTCATCAATCGGTTGAGCGATGAAGTAGAGATGAAGGTTACGTCGTCACAGGTTCTTGGAAACAGCGCCACGCAAGCCAGAAAAGTCGCCTATGACCGTCTGGTCGATGGTGCGCGGCGCCAAGTCCCGCAGGGCGGTGGGGTGACCGACTTTATTGTCCGCGCCCTACGATCCGGTGCAAAAGACCTGGAAGAACGCCAAATACAATCTGCGGCAGATCGTATTGCTACTGTTATGACGCAGGGAGATCCAGCGCAGGTCGGCCGGATTATGCGGCAGTTGGAAACACCCGGCGGTGTGCAGCGTCTCTTGGAAGGTTTGCGCGACCTGCTACCAGCGACAGCGCGCACAGCTACATCCCCTTACACGGTTGGTGTTATGACCGGGGGTGCAGCGCCAAACATACGCGAAAATTTGGGGCTATAAGCCGCAGAAATATACTCCCATCCACCACTAGCACCCCGCCGCCGGCGGGGTTTTTTGTGAGGAAAATATGCCAAAAACATCTTGGAACGATTACTCGGCCACCGCTGCCAGCAACACCGACGTTGACTCAATCAACATTGATGAGGGCTGCGCGCCGAGCGGCATCAATAACGCGATCCGCGAGTTGATGGCCCACACAGCCGACGTGGTCGCTGGTACGACCGCGCTGTCGAGCATCAACATCGACGGCGGCTCGATCACCGGCATCACGGACCTCGCGATCGCGGACGGCGGTACGGGCGCGAGCGATGCAGCGACCGCGTTCGCGAACATCAAGCAGGCGGCAACTGAAAGTGCCACGGGTGTCGTCGAATTGGCAACCATTGCGGAATCCACTACAGGGACGGATACGTCGCGGGCCATGACACCTGCCGGTGTGGCTGCGGCCTTGGCGGCAGCTACCATCGCTGATCAGGAAGCGCGCGATTTAGCGCTTACAGCCTACATCAAGGCGGACATTGCGGCGGATGATCCGGCGGGAGTGTATGGGGACATCATGTCCGACAACTTCACCTCGGACACGCTGGCGACCCAGACGAATGCGGTCTACGACGTTGCGGGGGAGTTCTACGACAACCCAGGACTAACCACGACGGTGAGTGCGTCTTCTGAGTGGACTGACTCGAACGGCACGGCCACGTTTTCGGGCGACGATATTACCTTCGCTTTGGATGATTCCATTAAATCTGTGGACACGTTCACAGGTGACTTCACGTTGGATTTCACCATGAACACCGGCAACTTTTTCCGGTTCGGTTTCTGGGACACTGCGAACGATGGGTCGTTCAATGCAAATTCGTCCTATTTCATGCCAGCAACAACCAACGTCTGGCGCGTCGACAACAACAATAACTCGGGCCAGATTTATTATGGATCTACCCTAGTAGCCAGCAAGTCCGGCGGTTTTCAAAATGGGGACGTGTTCCGGTGGACACGTGTAAGCGGCGTATTCAAAATTTTCATTAACGATATGGTGACTCCGGTTCACACTTGGAGCCAGACGTTTACCGGAACGGTTCGCATGGGCGGCGGAGATACGTCAACGCCACGCCAGCGAATGGATGATATTTCCTGGTCTGTTCCTACGGGTGTTGCCGCGGACATGACTCTGCGCCCGTCCGCCGTCACCCTGCCCACAGCCAATCCGTCGGACATCTCGTCTTACTTCCGCGTGCGCGACATCGACACGGTTACGGAGGGGACCGACCGCGTGGTGAAGGCGTCCATCGACGGCGGCACCACTTGGGCCACGGCGACCATCACCTCGCTGGGCGATTACGGCAGTACGGACAAGTTAATCCGCGCGGACGCGGATGTGTCGGGGCAGACGGGCAGTTCGTTCGTCTGGGAGGTCACGACGGCGAATAACAAGGAACAGCAGATCAAACAGGTCGCTTCGGTGGCCGGATACTGACGGAGTAGAAGATGGAACAAAACCCGAAGAAGACAGAGACCGGCAAGTCGTGGAAGCGGCAGCGCCGGGAAAATTATTTCTCGTTCGGCGAAGGTCGTTTCCGCGAAGTGGTCTACGAGCTAGCCAAGGCAATCGAGGCGGGCGGCCAGACGCTGCCGCCATCGGTCGCCGACTACGTCGGGCATGTGGAAGCCGTGCGTAACAACATTCCTAAGCCGGGCGGCGGCAATGCCTAATCCCGCCGTGAGCGCCGCGATCCAAGAAGACGACGGCAGCACTACAAAGTCTGGCATCCTGTACGACTGGCCTGAACTCGCATGATCGCTCGCGCCTTCGCGCTGTATTTGCTGGCCGTCATTTTGACGGCTTTTTTTGTGCCTGCCGCGTACTCGCACGAGCTGCCGTGCCTGCCGAAAAAAGCAGCCGCGACGTTTGAGCCGCCTGAAAATCTGCGTGGCTACGGCACGACCGACGAGGGGCTGGTGAAGTTGTCCGTGAGTAGTTCAGGCGCATGGATGCTTACGTTCTCGCCGCCCAAGATGGACGGAGCGGTCTGCATCGTATGGCTGGGCGACAATTGGGAGTTCGCCACGGGCGCAGGGAAAAAGGCGAAATGGACGGCGCGATAGACATCAGGTTGGTCATCACGCTGTTGGGCGTCGCGGCGAGTGTCTTCGGCGGTGCCGCCATAGCGAAGTTGCAGATAAAGCAACTGACGGAAGAAGCTAAAGACCTGCACAAAGATATCCGCTCGCTTGATGCGCGATATGACAGGCTGCACACGCTCTCCGAAACGCAGGAACAGCGCATCGACATCTTGGCGAAGATGAACAGCCCGGAGAACCTGCGCCGCGACCACATGACGCTGGCCGCAATACAGGCGGACATCGCGTTTTTGAAAGACGAAGCAGCGCGAATGCATAAGCTCCATAATGGCGTCCATCCGCCCGTACCTAACGAAAGGAAAGCCGAATGAATAACGATCACGAAATCATTCGAACATGAATAACGATTACTGAGCATGAATAACGATTACGAAATCATTCGGCCATGAATAACGATTACGAAATCATTCGAGACATCGACGCGATGGGTATCCCAGGGATGGAGGCAAGAAAATGATCCAAGCCTTGCTGCCTAGCATATTACCGGCGGTCACCGACATCGTCGGCCGGTTTTTGCCTGAGAACGCCGAAGAGCGCGCGAAGGCGGAGCGCGCAATCAAAGCCAGCCTGACGGAACACCTCGCTAAGGTCGATCTCGCGCAAATCGAGGTGAACAAAGAAGAGGCGAAGGGCAACTGGTTTCAGTCCAGTTGGCGTCCCCTGACGGGCTGGACCTGCGCGGCATCGCTGGCGTGGACGTATTTGTTCCAGCCGATGGCGTCGTTTGTGCTGGCGCAGACCGGCCACCTGGTCGAACTGCCGACGCTGGATATGTCGCAGATGATGCCGATACTTTTGGGCATGCTCGGGCTGGGTTCGCTGAGAAGCTGGGAGCGCACGAAGGGAGTAGGGAAGTGATCAGCGATAACTTGATTGACAGCATCAAGCGCCACGAAGGCTTCAGCCCGACAGCGTACCGCTGCCCCACAGGGCGTCTTACCTTGGGCTATGGCCGGTGTGTGGACCCCGACGAACCGGGGACGGGGATCACTGAAGAAGAAGCCGAAGACCTGCTCGCGAACGATCTCGTCAAGTTTGAAGCCGCAGCGCGGCGTGTTGTCGGCGACAACATCTGGTCGCTTCTCAACCAGGTACGCCGCGAGGCGCTGATTGAGATGGCGTTCAATATGGGCGCCGGCAACCTCGCGAAGTTTAAACGCATGATCAACGGGCTGATGGCGGAGGACTATGAGGGCGCCGCTACTCAGGCGCTAGATAGCCGGTGGGCTGAACAAGTCGGCAAGCGGGCCGACCGGATAGCGGAACGGATCCGCACCGGCGAGTATGCCTGACCAGCGACTGATCGACGGCGACGTATGTGAGTTGATTTGCGCCGAGCATTTTATGCGTCAGGGATATTGGGTTTTTCCGGCGTCGCAAGGTAGTAGCCCGATTGATCTCATCGTCGTGAACGAAAACGGCGCGCGGTTGATCCAAGTTAAAAAGGATGCGGGCAGGACGAACCCTGGTCGCAATCGCAGCGCGCGGATACACCGGCCACGATCTGAACTGCAAAAGGCGCTGAATGTCGAAATGGTCTACGTCGATCCTATCGAACGCACGGTGTTCGTGACCGATCACAATTTCCACGCCAACCGAAAGCGACCCACTGAATCGAACGACCCGCTGCCAAAAATTTAATGTAAAATTTTCTCATTGCGTGTTCGCTTTTGTCACTGTAGAACGATTCTTGATTTTGGAATTGAGGCTTACACGCTAAACCTTTGTTTTTAAATGAACCTTGGGCGGTACTGATACGCACTTTTAATCAGTGGGTCCCAGGTTCGAGTCCTGGTGGGCGCACCATTTAAAAACAAACACTTAGCGGTGTTTCTAGAACCCCTCGATTTTTAAATCGGGGGGTTTTTCGCGTTCTAGTGCCAAAAAAAAATCCCTCAACATAATCCGTAGGTCATTAAGTTATTTTATGGCCTTGTAATGTAACAATCTGTTACGATATGTAATGACGAAGGACGACCCACGGACTGGGCATCCGCAGATTGAGGAGAGAGAGATGATTAGCACCGAGAAAAACAAAACCGCTGACGACTTCCGCGCTGACGCCGCCATCGCCATCGAGCGGTCGGCTGAAAGCTGGGAGCGGAGTGATACCGATGGCTGCTTAACTCAGTGGGCTTGTGGATGGACGGAGAGACTTTCCAAAGCAAAGGCTCAAATCCGCGAAGAGGGCGATACTGCGGAGTTCATTGGCCTTTGGGAAGGCGACCGCCGCGTCAAAGCAAAGCAGATCGAAACCAAGTTCGGTTTCACTTGGCTGCTCCATGACGATGAACACGAATTGATTGCAAGGCGCGGCAAAAAGTTCCTGCCGACCGGTGAAAAAAGTCGCGTACTCAAAAGCCTCGGCCTAACCCAACGCCTCGAACGCGCGCCAGCTTGGGCCGCTCTCGACGGTAGCGGACACGGCCTTAGCGGCAACGTTTGGGTATCCACCTTTCGAACCGGCGACAAATGGGGCGGTGACGCAGTTCTCGCAGACTAACACCAAACAGCCGAGGGCTTCGGCCCCGGCATCAAGGAGAGAGAGATGACCTACGACATCATCGACGCCCGCCCAGTCGGCCGTGACAAGGCCAAGATTGCGCTGTGCAAAACGGGCAACAGCTACACGCCGTTTGCCACTTGGTACCTACGCGACGACGGCCTCGCGCTGTCGGGCGATTACTTCCAAAATTTTGATGAGGCTGTGGACGGCTACCGCGAGCGGTGCCGTCAGCATCGCTGCGGATAGGAGAGAGACATGAAAAAATCAGACAAAATCACAAAGGTGAAAAAAGGCTGGGCCGTCGATACGCGCAGCATCGGAGGCGGGCGCGAAATCGTCGGCAGTCGTGACGAGGCGCTGGACGTTCGCGACCAAGCGTTCGCTGACCATCAGAACGGCGAGTACATCCCGCGGACAAAGAACCCGCGCGTATGTGACGTCGCGGAGGCTTTTATAAATTACGTCCGGGCGAAGCCGGACGCGACCGAAGACAAGACGCGGACGCACCGTCGCAACTTGCAATTTATATTCGACAACGTGTCCGAGCTGCGGCAGCGCAAGGTGATGGACGTCACTGTCGCCTACATTGAGATGGAAATCATCCCGGCCATTTTTGTGCAAACTCACAGCACCGGGCTGAACCGCTTCAACACGTTGCGGCAGTTGTTGAAGTACGCGGTGAAAAACAATTGGGCGCGGACAAACCCGTGCCGCGACGTTGACCTGCCGAAGCGCAAGATCGAACACAACCCGCCGCCGCGTATCAGCCGCGCGGACATCCGGCGGATTATCGAACACGCTGGTGACTATGCGTTGCGGATCAAGTTCGGTGCCGCGACCGGCGTCCGAGCTGGCGAGCAGGTGGCCTGTGGGTGGGATAACCTTGACCTGGACGGTGCAGTGTACACGGTGACACACGCGCGTGATCGTTCGGGTGGGTTGGGAACTGTCAAAACAAAAGCGGGCGTTCGGTCAATCCCGTTGCCGGCGCCGCTGGTGCAAGATCTTAAAGAGTGGAAGCTGGCACAGCCGCTGGAGCAACGGTCGCGCGGGCTGGTGTTCCCTTCATTGGCTGGCAACATAGCCGACCCAAGTAATTGGCGAAAACGCGGTCTGCACACGGCTTGCGTTGCCGCAGGCATTGAGCCGATCCGGTGGCATGATTTGCGTCATTTCTATGCGAGTGTTTTACTTTTCGAAACGGACTACACCGACGCGCAAATCACACAGTTTCTCGGACACACGTCCATCGATTTTACGCGGAAGCAGTACGCACATTGGTTGTCTGATCCACGGCGCGACAAGACGCTGGCAGACAAGATGACCGCAGCGTTTGACATATAGGGAGAGAGAGCATGGCTAAAAAAATTCCGAGCGTGCAGGGCAACATAAACTGGGACTCGCTTACGGGTCACGATATCCCGCTGGAACAACAGTCGGAGCTTAGTGAGTACAGGGAGTTCATGGCTGCGTACTGCGAAGCAAGATTATGGTGGCTAAACGAAGCGTGGAAGCCCAACGCATCACCGGCCCGAAAATTCTGGTTCCAAAACCGCTTTGCTTCATCGATTTGTTACGCGATTGGCGAGGCGTGGCATCGCGGCTACTGGCTCACGCGTCAAGAGTTGAGGGCTAACTGCGCGACTGTGCCGGACAGCCAATTTCAGCGGCTGATCAGGCAAGCGCAGGAAGCCGGTTACATTAGTTTGGACCCGATGGAGGGCGACGACAAGCGTCAGAAGTTGGTCAGGCCGTCGAGGCACTTCATAGTGATGTTAGAGGGCTTCACCTACCATTACTACAAAGTGATTTGTGACAATAGTCATAAGCACAATCAGTTCACGCAAGGGCTGCGCGCGCGCGTTGACGAGATTGAGGCGCAGGACGTCATTAGAAGAAATCGTCTCGGCTGGTCGGTCTACGACGAATACCCGGAGCTTACGATGACGCCGGTTGCAGAGGTCATCGGAAAATAGTCTGCAAAATGCAGAGCAAAATGCAGAGCAAATCGCATATTTTATTTTCCCTTTCGTTGTGGCGTTATCGTCGCACGAAAGGGAGTTTTTTTATGATCACAATCAAATTGCACGACGAAGGTGACGTGTACGACGTCACGATCACGTTTCCAGATGACGAAGCATGTATCGCGCATGAATTCCCCACAAAAAACGACGCGGAGGATTTTGCCCGCCGCGCCGCTGATCTGTTTGAGGACGTCGATGACGTCCAGGTAATTACCCTGCGGTCATCGTCTCGTCGTCCGAGCGATGGCGTGAGCGAGCAGACGCTGCTGCGTCACTAGGCTTAATTTTCCGCCCTCACGCACTGCGCGGGGGTCATCCTCGAACTGACCACCAAAATCGACGTCAGGCGCGCGCATCTGCTCCGCCTTTTCCGCGGGCGCGGCGATCATTTTGGAATGGCGGAACCGCCACGCTTCTTTCAGATCATTTGGCATCTCAGACAGCCCTCGGGCAAGGGTCGCCCAGCTTGTATTGCAAGCTGCGGGGCGTACGACCCGCGCGCATCGCGTTCCAGGCGGTCAGTATGGCGCCAAGGCTGTCATGGTTACGGATCACATATCCGTCAGCGACGAGCTTGCGGAAAAATTTTAGCAGCTTGAGCGCCGGATCATTCGGCCCGGAAAAATTCAAGCTGGTGCCGACCTTTACGAAAAAGACTTCAGCCGCAACTGGGTCAATCTTTTGGCAAATATAAAAAGCCGCGATCACTGCATTCCGCGCGCACAACTTTTCGTTCCGCCACATTGTTCCAAATCGCACACCTTTCTGGATTTCGCTGTAGCGTAAGTAGTGGTCATAAAGCTCTTCGTGGGTGATTGTTCGGTTTTTCAGCGGCAGGGCGCCGGTTTCATACGCCCGCACCAACCTGGTCGCTGCGGCCACGTCATTAGCGTTAGCGACGCCGTGCATTTTGAACACGTCACCCGGTGAGCGCGCGACGCCGCAATCGATGTACGACCACGCCGCGTCATCCACCCCAAAAGTTACGTTCGATTGAAGCGGTACGTTCGCAGCAACACATGCATGCAGACGATGCTGCCCGTCCAACAGCCGCGTATTCGAAAAAATAATTGGCTCGCCAGTGTAGCGCCAATGGCCCTCTGTCAGGTAGCGCGCCAAGCGCTCTACTACGCCGGACTTCAGCGACCTGTTGTTTTTGTTCCAAGCCAACATCGTCTTGGCTTGGAATGGCGTGATCCGCCAATCATTGACGGTACAGGGCGCCGTCGCGTCGATATACATCAACAATTCCGTTTCGAAATCGTTGTGCGCGAAAGTTTCGATTTCGTTTTCCGAGGCCGTTGCCTCAACGTCGTGGAGCATCTCTCTCTCTCTCCATATTGAAATGCAGCGTTGCGCGCTGCGCGCTAGTCAAGTTCTTGGATCATCACGTCGATGAACCAGCGCGCCTTGCGCAGGTCTTCGACGCCGTTTTTGTGTGTGTGTCGCCAGACGTATTTGATGACCGTGCCGGTGCCGTAGGCATCGAAGCCTTCGAGGTCTTTGACCGCTGCCTTAATTGCGTCGATGCATTCAATCTCGCCCTGCGCGTAGTGCGCCGGGCGGTTGACTACGTCGAAATGCTCGCCGGTAATGCACTCGCACTGGATGAGCATGCCGTTCGACGTGCGGACGTGGTGGTCGCCGTGGCATTTTTCGCACTCAGCCATCAAGATCGCCCGCGAGGCGCAGGATCTCGGCGCGCGGCACCCACTTGCCGTCGATCAGTTTGATCTCACCTGCGGCGGCAAGCGCCTTCAGTTGCTTGTATCGGTTGGAGTTGGCGGAACCAAAAAGCGCCATACATGCGCGCTTTTTGTCCAGCAGCGCAGTCTGCCCGCTCATACGAAGCACCTTTCGATAGAGGCGCAGCTAAATATGACTGTGAAGTAGGCGAGGGCTATTAGGCCCGCTAAAACGATAAATTCGGTTGCAAAGCGCAACATTTTCTCTCTCCTCGTTGTGGGGAGAGAGAGCCTAGTTTAAAACATTACAAAATGTAAAGTAAAAAAATTACGTTATGGATGTTCCGCAGACGATATGGATCGCTGCGACGATATCACGCCGAATCTTGATCTCTTTTGCTGGGTTATGCTGACAAAGCGTCACTTCGTCGTCATCTGCGCTCACATATTCTTTAACGATTGCGGTGCGCGTCTTGCCATCCTCGATCTGGACGACCACGTCGTCGCCCTTGCGCGGCGGCTTGCCCGGTCGCACATAAACAATCTCACCCTCACGGAAGCGCGGCTCCATCGACGTGCCAACCACAAACACGGCGTAGCCGTTTGCGCTGCTCGCCATGAGCGGGTGGCGACCAACGTATTCGACCGGGCTGCTCACGTCGGTGACGTCGGCGCCCAAGCCAGCAGCCGCGTTGCCATAAACCGGTATCTGGTTTTCGCCGACGTCTTTAGGCGGTGGCCCGCCGTTCATGTCAAAGCCCATGACTTCGTTCGCGGTGCAGCCCAGTGCTTCAGCTATCTTCTCCGCCAGGGCAGGGCGCGGCTCACGCTCGCCGCGAGTGTAGACGCGCAGCGTTGGCGCCTTCACGTCTATCAGACGTGCCAGCTCCGGTATTTTTAGGCCGGCCCGCGCAGCGAGTTCGGCAATTCTGTTCTGCGCCATGTGTGTCGTCCTTTGTCATTTTTATCGGCTACAAATTTTTTTTTGTCATGTAGCCAAATTATATGTTGTCAGAATTTGTGAACGGGTGATAGCACTTTCTCCGACATTACGCCACGTAATGAAAAAGAGAGAGAATGCTACTTCGCGATTGGTTGCTTGAGAACAACCTGACCTACACCGCAGCGGCTACACGCTTCGGGTGCAGCCGTCCGGCCGTCTACTACTACGCCATCGGTCGCATGCGCCCCGGCGCGCAGATCTGCGCGAACATTATGCGCGAGACGGGCGGCGAGGTCACAGCCGACGACCATCAAATCGCATTCATGCAGGCGCAGCAATGAGCGCGCGGAACAAACAGCGCGGCTACGAACTTGAGCGCGAGGTCGTCGTCGCAGCCGAAGCGGCAGGGCTGGAGGCGAAGCGCGTGTTCGGCAGCGGCCAGCACAAGGTGCAGCTCGGCGATGACTTCGCCGGCGACGTTGTGGTCGAGGGGCTGCGCATCGAATGCAAGCGCCGGAAGTCCGGCTTCAAATTGATTTACGACGCCTTTGATCAGGACGACGCCGACATCGTGGTCGTGCGCGCTGATCGTTCGCCGCGTCTTTGGGTGCTGCGCGAGGCGGTCGTCCTTGAATTGTTGGAGAGAGCGAAAGGAGAGAACAATGCCTCTTAACATCACCAGCGGCACGGCAATGGCGCCGCCCCGCATCCTGATCTACGGCCCACCGGGCGTAGGCAAGACCACGTTCGCAGCCGGGAGCGGCAAGCACGCGATTTTCGTGCCGACCGAAGAGGGCGCCGATGTCGTCGGCGTTGACCGCTTCGATCTCTGCGAGACGACCGGCGCCGTCATGGAAGCGCTGGATGGGCTGATTAAAGAGAAGCACGACTACAAGGTCGTCGCGATCGATAGCTTGGACTGGTTTGAGGCGCTGACCTGGAAGAGCGTCTGCGACGAAAACCAGTTCAAATCGATCGAGGACGCCGGGTACGGCAAGGGCTACGTCATGGCGCTTGCGTTCCACCGCGCGCTGTTGGGCAAGCTGACCCAGTTGCGGCGCGATAAGGGCATGGCGTGTGTGCTGCTGGCGCATTCGCAGGTCAAGCGGTTCGAAGATCCGACGACGGAAGCCTTCGACCGCTTTGAGATCAAGCTGCACAAGCGCGCGTCCGATTTGTACACGGAGTTTTGTGACGTCGTCGGCTTCGCCAATCACAAGATGACCACGCGCGAAACGACCTCGTCGTTCGGCCAGAAAAAGGTCAAGGCCGTTGGGTCTGGTGAGCGCGTCCTGCGCTGTGCGTCCCGGCCCAACTTCGTGGCGAAAACCCGATACCCGATACCCGATGAACTGCCGCTCGAATGGGCGGCGCTCATGTCTGCAATCACACAGAAGGAAGAAGTAAATGGTTGAATTGAATTTTGAGGTAGAGGCGGTTGAGCCGTCTTCGTTTGGACCGCTGCCGGCAGGCGAGTACGACGGCGAGATCGTTGCCTGCGACATCAAGGAAACGCGCAGCGGCACGAACATGCTGTCGCTGGAAATCCAGACCGCGAAGGGCAAGGTCTGGGACAATCTGAACCTCTGGCACACCAACCCGAAGGCGGTCGAAATCGCGAAAGAGCGCCTGTCATCAATCGGGTCCGTGCTTGGGATGCAGAAGATCGATGACACGGACCAGCTCTTGGCGAAGCAGGTGCGTATCCGCGTAGGCATCCAGAAGAACAACCCCGAATACAACGAAGTCTTGGGTTACCTCCCGGCGGCCTCCGGGTCGCTGTCTGCGGCCACTCCCTCCGCAGCACCCGCTCCAGCCCCGGCCCCGGCGGCGTCGTCCGCGCCCTGGGCCAGCTAGAGCGGTTCAACTGGCGGGCGCTTCGGCGCCCGCCCTTTTTCTCGGGAGAAGACATGGTTGCGATTGAAATAAACGAGGGCGACGCGCTGCTTGCGGCCGCTGACGCGGAGATGGAGCGGCGCGAGGTTGCCAAGCCACCGCGATTGCATCTCGGCATGAGCGGCGGCGGCTACTGTCCACGGCGTCAGTGGTACGGCTGGCTATGGGCGGCACCGCGACGGATACCAGCGCGCGGGCTTGCGGCGATTGATGACGGCATCCGCGGCGAGGACGTCGTCGCTGCGCGTATCCAGGCGGCGCCGGGTTCGTCGTTGCTGACACGCGACCCGGAGACGGGGCGACAGTTCGAGGTCGTTGATGCTGGTGGGCATGTGGCGGGCCACATGGACGGCGTCGTTTACGGCCACCCGGCGGCACCAAAGACGCCGCATGTGTGGGAGTGCAAGGTCGTCGCGCCGCGCAAGTTGGAGAGCTTCCGCAAGATTAAGGCGAAAGATGGCGAAAAGGCCACATTGCGGCAGTGGGACTTTGTCTATTGGGTCCAAGCGCAGCTTTACATGCTCCACGGCGGCTACACGCGCCACTGGCTGACAGTGGCGTCGGCAGGATGCCGTGATTGGGATGCGTGCCGCACCGAGTTTGTGCGCGACGAGGCGGAGTATTTCGCCGAGCGCATGCGCGACATGGTCGCGAACGTGGACGAGATGCCGGAGCGCATTGCGGAGAACCCTAAGTCGCCCGACTGCATGTGGTGCGACTTCAAACAGATCTGCCACGGCGATGAGCCGGTCGATCAGAACTGTCGCACCTGTTCGTTCGCCAAGCCAGTTGATGGGCCGCAATGGCTCTGCACTAAGCACAAACATTACCTGGACGCAGCCGAGCAAGCGGCGGGCTGCGGTGACTATTCGAAGCGTGAGGCGATGGCGTGATCTGTCCCGACTGCCTTGGCGAGCGCCGTGTCGAAGGCGAGCGCGTTGTCGGCGGCTACAGCTACGGCAACCCGTGGCAGGGGTACGAAAGCTGTTTGATTGAGTGCGAGCGGTGCTTCGGCACGGGCGAGGTGGAGGATGAGGAAGAGTGACGCGCAACGAAATTTATCGGAGAGGAAGATGAAAAAGCAGCCGCCTGAGCCTTATGAATTTGATGAAAAAGGACCGCCAAGGTTAACGATAGAGTTTTGGCGAGGCAGTTGGCGGTGCAACTTTCGTGGTTGGCGCTTGTATTGGCCGGACACGCCGATTAGCGGCAGAAAATTGCCAGAATTTATAAGCCGAATTGGCTGGGTCGAGCTTGGACCGCTTTACATCACATATGAGTGCGGGCGGAGAGCCATACACCGCAAATTGTTGGACTGATTGCGTGTCACGCGCGGCCTGTGCGCCGTCTGCCTGCGACCGGAGCGCGGGTTCGGATGGTCGCCGCGATTGATTGGGGTGAGCCGGCCTGACCGCTGGTTTTGTTCAAGGCAACACCAAGAACTTTGGAGAGAGAAGAAGATGGATTGGACCGACGAAGAAAACGCGATGATTTTGGAGGCCGGCAAGAGCGGCGGGCAGTACCTGGAGTCGATCGGGATCACGGATCTGCGAGCGCTTGATAAGGCGCAGTGGCTGATGTTTCTGCGCGCAGTCATCTCGCGGATGGCGGAGCAGCGCGGCGGCGTTCGCGATGAATTGAACGACGACATTCCGTTTTAGGCTCCATGGTCGCAATACCTGAGATAATTATCCGCCCGCAGCCCAGCGGGTTGGAAGCGGTGCGCGATTTCACCGACGCGGCTTCCGCGTTCGGTCTGCGTCTGTCCGGCATGGCGGTGGCTGATGACCAGATCCATCGCGTGCCTGACGGCGAGGCGCGCGGCAAGAATACGTCGGGCTGGTATGTGCTGTCCGAGTTGGACGGCATTCTGTACGGGTCGTTTGGGTCGTGGAAGGCGGGCAGGGGCCAGCAAGTCTGGTGCAGTCGCGACAGCTATTCGCTAACGGTTTCGGAGAAGCAATCACTGCGCGCCGCGCGTGAGCGGCAGGCGGCAGAGATTGAGGCGCGGCGCCTTGAGGCAGCGGCACAGGCGGAGCAGGACATTGCCGCCGCTGACGTCGCGGTGGATCACCCGTACCTGGTAGCCAAGCAGGTTGGCGCGCACGGCGTGCTGCTGGATGGCGACAAGTTGCTAATCCCGATTGTCGATGGGTCCGGGCAGGTGATTTCGCACCAGACCATTGGGCCTGACGGCGAGAAGCGGTTTTTGGCCGGCGGACGCAAGAAGGGCGGCTTCTTCATGCTGGGGCGCCCATCTGGCGTGATCTATGTCGCCGAAGGCTATTCCACTGCCGCGTCTGTCTATGAGGCGACGGGTCAGTGCGCTGTGTGCGCGTTTGATGCAGGCAATTTGGCGCCGGTGGTGGAAGGATTGCGGGCCGCGTGGCCGCGCGCTGAAATCGTTGTCGCGGCTGACAATGACGAGAGCGGCGCGGGCTTGGACGGTGCGAGGAGGGCGAAGCCCGACTACATCGTCATGCCGGACGAGGTGGGCGACGACTGGAACGACGTCTGGTGTAGAGAGGGCCGTGAGGCGGTTTTAAGGGGTGCGCAAGCGCGATTAGTGCGGGTTATGGCGTCTGGGTTCCGGGCGGCGGATATGCAGAGCGTCCCGCCCCGTCGCTGGCTGTACGGAAAGCATCTGATCCGCGGATATGTGTCGGCGACCGTGTCGCCTGGCGGTGTGGGCAAGACCACGCTGGAATTGACCGAGGCGATTGCGCTGGCGACGGGCCGCGACCTGTTGGGCGAGCCGGTGCGCGAGCGGGTGCGAGTGTGGCACTACAATCTGGAGGATCCGCGCGACGAACTGTTGCGGCGCGCTTGGGCCATCTGCGAGCAGTTTGGGATTGATCCCAGTGAGTTGGAAGGCTGGCTGTTTCTGGACAGCGGGCGCGACTGCAAGATGATTGTGGCCGAGCCAGTGGACGGCATCGTGACGCCCACGATCGCCGCCGAGCAGGTTATCGAGCAGATGCAGCGGCTGGACATCGGGCTGCTCCAGATCGATCCGTTGGTCAAGGCGCACTACGCAGAAGAGAATGATAACAAGCAGATAGACGCCGTTCTTGATGTATTTGCTGATGTAGCAAAGCGGTGCGATGCGGCCATCGATCTTGTCCATCACACACGCAAGCCGCCGTCCGGGTTCGTGGCCGTGGCGGGCGACATAAACACCGCGCGAGGCGCCGGCGCTTTGGCCGGTGCCGTGCGGTCAGCCCGCACCATCACGCCCATGTCGGACAAAGAGGCTGAAGGCTTCGGCATCCTGCCTGCGCGGCGGTCATGGTACGTCCGTGTGGACGACGCCAAGGGCAATATGTCGGCACCTTCCAGCGATGCGACGTGGTTTGAGCGGCATTCTGTTGAGTTGGCCCAAGGCGATTGGGTAGGCGTCCTGGCGCCGTGGTCGCCGCCGGATCCGTTTGACGAGCTTGGCGCGGTGTCGGGCCGCAAAGTCCTGACCGACATCGAGCGCGGCCTTCCTGACGGCCAGCGCTACATCCTGCAAAACAAGCGCGGCACTGCTCGCTGGGCCGGTGACCTGTTGATCGATGAAGGCGTGAGCGAAGCGGCTGCAAAATCCATCCTGCGGACGTGGATTTCGTCCGGCCTATTGTTCGAAGAGACTTATCGCAACCCGGAACGGCGTCGGGATGAGGTTGGATTGTTTGTCGATTTATCCAAGATGCCGACGTCGTTTAGTGGTGCGTTTCAAGAGGAAATGCAACCATGAGTGTGTGTAAAACGGGGTTAAATTTGGAGCGCACTTTGGAGCGCATTTGGAGCGCAAAAAGTGCGCTTCACCAAAAAAACCGTACTAGTTTGAAGCGCACGAGCGCACCAGTTGCCTTGGAGCGCAACTGGAGCGCACGCGACACTTCAAACTTCATTGCGCTTGGAACGCACTCTGCAACCTGTGGGTCGAGGTTGTGATGGACGCTGAAAGACTGCTTCGACACGTTGGTGACGTGGCTGGTATGCCGGGATTATTTTTTGAGGCGGCGGAGACTGAGCGGAAGCTGCCGGGCGTTATGAGGACACGGTATCGGGTGGCGTGGCCGGAGTATGTGCCTGATCCGGGTTTGGCTTATGGGTACAATGACGTGGACGTTCGGCCGGGGCCAGCGGATGCGGGTGAGGTGTGGCGGTACGACCAGGCGCTTGAGTTGGCGCGGGTGCTGGATGCGGACGACGCGCGGATCGTTTGGATGGCTGCGCATTCCGCGGTGCGGCGGCAGCGTGGGCCGGCGTGGCGGAAGGTGGCGAAAATTACGGGCATGCACCCGGCGACAGTCAAGCGGCGGTTCGAGCGTGCTATGTTGCAGCTCTGGTATGAGCTTAAACGCGCTGAGAGCGATGCTGGTGCGTTTGATGGTGTGAAAGGGGGTTGAGGTGCTGGATATCGTTATTGCGCTTGTGCGCGTCTTATTTGGGTGATACACAAGATGTTGTGTGTTTGGATTTTTTAGACACAATATGTTGACGATGTAGACGAAACATGATCTTATGTTCCTAAGATGCGGCGCGGTGACGCCGCTTTTTTTGTGGGCTGGATATGGACGAGCGACCGAAGCTGACAATCAAGCAGGAAAAGTTTGCGCGGCAGTATGTTGGACCGTGTGAAGGCAATGCGTCGGCGGCTTATCGGATGGCGTACAACGCTGAGAAGATGAGCGATGAGACCGTGCACGTTAAGGCGTGTGAGCTACTGAAGCACGGTAAGGTGGCGGTAATGGTCGATCAGCTAAAGGCGGAGCAGGCGTCGCAGAATGCCATCACTGTTGAGGAAATATCGGCTGGATTGAGGCGCGCTGTTGAAGGTGCTGTTGCTGCCGGCCAGCACTCGGCCGCCACCCAGGCGCTGCTCGGCCTCGCCAAGCTGGGCGGGTTGCTCGTCGAGAAGCGGCAGGTCAGCGTCGATGACGCGCGCGAACACCTCGACGCGGTCGCAGCGCTCGCCGAGGTGCCAAAAGCGGAGATTGTGCCACTAGAACGGCAGGAAAAACCCAAAAGGGTTGCCTAACCTACTGATAACAAACGATTGACCCGCGGATTATTTATCCGTGGACGTCATACCGGGCGGCATAGATCTCTCTCTCCGCCGACCGGGGCGGCGGCTTGAGCGGTTCCCTTTCGCGCTCGCCGCCGCCGTGCAGATGCTGACCGGCTGGTCAGGAAAATCGGTCGAGACCCCCCCTTCGAGCGCGGGCGGGGGGCGGCTTTTATTTGTATACCACCCGCGTAAATCTGGGCGTTGAATTTTGGATAAGCTGACACAGCACCATCTCGAAAACCTCGCCTACGGCAGAGCGCACAAAAACCCAGACGGCACGCTGTCAACGATATACACGCGCCAGTTCGAAACCCCCGACGGGGTCATCGTGGTGCCGAGCGTGTTTGACGGAAAAATTCTCGGCCCCCGCGAGGCTATGGACCGCGCGATGAAAGACGGCGTCTTCGAAAAATTCGGCACCCGCGAAGAGGCCGCCGCGTTCGACCGCCAAATCCATGAAGACAACGAGGCACTGGGCGGTAAGATGATGCCGATCAGCGCCGCGGAAGCCCTCGCCATATTGGAAAGGCTCAACCCGGTAAAAGACGGCTTGCTGTCCAACCCCCCACCGCCTAGTGGGTCGTTACTGTTTTGACCGCCGAAAAAAAATCCGCTTGGGGCGAGTTCATAAACCGCTACCACGACGACCCGGCGGGCTTCGCGGAACACGTCATCCGCATGGATCCGCTCCCGTGGCAGCGCGAGGTAATGAACGCCATCGCGGCTGGCGAGCGCCGCATCAGCGTCCGATCCGGCCACGGCGTCGGTAAATCAAGCTGCGCCGCCGCAATCATACTATGGTATCTCACCACAAGATTTCCAGCGAAGGTAGTGGTAACCGCACCCACGGCCAGCCAGCTATACGACGCCCTTTTCGCTGAAGCCAAGCGCCGCCTAAAAGAAATGCCGGACGCAGTCTCCAAACTACTGGAGGCCACCAGCGACCGCATCGTGCTGAAAAGCAGCCCCACGGAAGCCTTCTGCTCCGCCAGGACAAGCTCAAAAGAGCGCCCCGAAAGCCTCGCAGGCGTCCACAGCGAGAACGTGCTTCTGATCGCCGATGAGGCCAGCGGCATACCCGAAGAGGTGTTCGAGAGTGCCGCTGGCAGCATGAGCGGCCACAACGCCACGACCCTGCTACTGGGCAACCCGACCCGCACCAGCGGCTTTTTTTACAGAACGCACACGGATCTAAAAAATGATTGGTGGACTAAAAAAGTATCTTGCACCGACAGCCCTCTGGTCAGCGATGACTTCGTGCGCGACATGGCTAACCGCTATGGCGAGGAAAGTGCGGCGTACAGCGTGCGCGTGCTGGGCGAGTTTCCGCAGGCGGATGAAGACACTTACATCCCGCTTTACCTCATAGAGGACGCCACCAAGCGCGACATCGACCAAAGCCCCAACGCCGCAACGGTCTGGGGCGTTGACTGCGCGCGCTACGGGCGCGACCGCTCCGCGCTCGCCAAGCGCAAGGGCAACGCCCTGTTGGAGAACATCAAGACCTGGCGCGACAAGTCCACGATGGAACTCGCGGGCATCATACTGAACGAGTACGAGGCCACGCCGATCCTCGATAGGCCGCAGGAGATCCTCGTAGACGTCATTGGGGTTGGCGCCGGCGTCACGGACAGATTGATTGAACTGGACCTGCCAGCCCGCGGCATCAACGTCTCGGAGAGTGCAAGTCTCAGCGACAAGTATATGCGCCTCAGGGACGAGCTTTGGGGCAAGGCAAGAGAGTGGTTTGAGGCCAAGGAATGCGTTCTCCCCGATGACGCGGCCCTTGTCCACGAACTGGCGGCACCCCGCTTCGCGTTCACGTCATCAGGCAAGATAAAAATTGAATCTAAGGACGAGCTACGCAAGCGCGGCATCAAGTCGCCAGATCTGGCAGACAGTTTCTGCCTCACCTTCGCTTCGACGGCGATATCGGCCGCGCACGGCAGCCGCTTTGCCTGGAAGCAAACCTTGGAAGTAGACACGAGCTACATCGTTTAAATGGCAACATTTCCCTCACTGCTAAACGTCGGCGAGCCGATCGTCATTGACGAGATTGCGCCGCCCGTTGCGACTGCGACGACGGTCAGCCCGTTCGCGAGCCAACTGACGGCTCAGGGGCTGCTGCCTATCTCGCGGGTGACGCTCAAACCCCGGCTGTTACCGAGCGCGGCGCCACTGCCTCCCGCTCCGCCATCAGCGCCGGTCATGCAAAGTTCGTTTATGCCGTCGCCGGACACGGTGGATGACTATGACGTAGCGGAGCCGGATAACTCAGACGGCGCCTTCTCCGATCTCAACCCCGGCCGCAGTTTGGGTATGTCTATCGCCAGCGCGCTCTTGCCCGGACCCTTCGGTCTCGCGATTGGCGCGCTCAATGCGTACAACGGATATCAAGCGCAAAACTTCAACCAGAACCTTGCCGGCTTAAAACGCAGCTCCCTTCAAACAGGTCTCTCCTCCTTTGGTATCGGCAATGACATGGGCATAGGCGGCTACGGCCCAGGAAACCGTGGTGGATACACTGGCGCGATGAATTACACCGACCCCGGTGTCGCTGGACTTGCGCGCGGTATGGCGCGCTCTGCGCTCGATGCCGCTGTTGGGTACGACCCAGCGAGTTGGTCTTACTCGATGGACCCGAATTTCGGGTACGAAGATATCAGCGCGGACGATGTCGATACGAGTAACACCGGCTACGACGTTGACCCAGATTTCGGTTACGAAGACTTTAGCGAGTCCGACGTTGGCGATAGCGGCGATGGCGGCGACGGTGACAGCGGCGGCGGCGACACCCACATCTGCACCGCCGCGTTCAAAGCCGGCATCAGCCCGAGAGAGCGCTTCCGCGAAAACAAAAAGTACGGCATCAAGCTGCGTCGCGAAGACCCTGTCCTCATGCGTGGCTATGACATTGTCGGCCCGTGGATCGCGAAAAAAATTGGTCACACAAAAATGGGCAACGCGCTCACCCGCCTGTATGCCGCGAAGGCGGGCGGCGAAAAGCTATCGGCCAAACAGAAAATACTGGACGCGACGCTAAACCTCACGACGCGGCCCGCGCTCAGACTGGTGGGCCGTTTCGCGTGAGCAGCACGATCGCGCGCGTCCGCGCGCTGATGTTTGCGACCGTGACACTGTCATTGGCGCTGCTGCCGTTTGTTGATTGGACGCTGACCACGGCTCTGACCGCTGCGGCGATGTATTTCGTCTACGACTGCTTGGGTGTGGTCGTCGGCAACCACCGCTACTGGAGCCATAAAAGTTTTGAGTTCCGCCACCCCGCGCTGCGGTATGCGTCTGTCGTCGCGGCGCTGTTAAGCGGGACGGGCAGCACGCTGGGTTGGGCCGGGCTTCACCGCCTGCACCACAAGCACAGCGACACGCCGAGCGACCCGCACCAGCAATCGCGCGGCCTCTGGAAGACGCTGTTCATATTTTACCAGGCGGACGACAAGCAGATCCTGCGCAACTGCATGGATAACGCGCGCGATCCGTTCCTGCGTCTGACCGATCGATACTGGCTTCCGATCATGGCGGTGTGGATTGCGTTGCTGGCCGCGATCGGGTTGGACGCGCTGTACTTCGTCTTCATCCTGCCCAGCGCGCTGACGATGATCGCGCAGGGCATGACTAACTACATGTGCCACGGGCGTCATGGCTACGCGCCGCACGCGTCTGCCGACGCAGTCAACTGTCCGTGGATCGCCCCGTTTAACTGGGGCGAGGCCTGGCACAACAACCACCACGCCAACCCGAAGTCGCCATCCACACGAGAGCGCTGGTGGGAGTTCGATGTCGCGGGCGCGTTGATTAAGGCGCTCGCAAAAAACTGAGGAACACGAAATGCCGAAAGTCGGAAACAAAAAGTACGCCTACACGAAGGCGGGGATGGCAAAAGCAAAAGCTGCCGCCAAGAAGACCGGAAAGAAGGTCTCATACGGAAA
>Ga0208542_1000276_pt1 | contig 23979 bp, 24 predicted proteins | sample DEB08_DNA_3_FD_185495 | JGI IMG/M metagenome (GOLD analysis project Ga0208542, IMG submission 185495) | Aqueous microbial communities from the Delaware River and Bay under freshwater to marine salinity gradient to study organic matter... | ecosystem: Environmental > Aquatic > Marine > Coastal ... | reverse complement strand
CGAGATCGGCAATCTGTGACCGCAGGCGAATCTCGTGGGGCGGGCTCGCCGCACCCTCCGCGGGAACTCCGGAACCCACGACAAGCGTCGGCAAGCCCCATCCCGAGACCTCAGCCCGAACGTCCTCCCATGAGGTCGGCTCGGTGAGACACCAGATGATGGCGTCGGCCTGGTCCGACACGATCTCGATGCCGGCCAAGGCTTCCCAGGGAGCCTGGCGCAGCGCGTCGGCAAGGGGGGCAGCGTCATCATCGGCCATCAGTCGAACTCGGGTCACAACACATCACCCTAGGCGAACTCGTCCCATGCCACGACTTCGCCGGACAACCCGAGGTCGGCCGCCAGGGGATCGGTAGAGGGGGCCGGTCCCGTCACGCGGCCCCCTACCGGAGCGCCCTAGCGGCGCGCGAAGATGATCGTGAAGCGGGCCCGCAGCCGAGCCCCGGACACGATCAGGCGGTACTTGTACGCACCCACGGCCCACTTGCCCGACGAGGTGTAGGGATTGAATTCGAAGTAGCCGATCGAGTTGCAGTCAGCGACCCAGTGGCGATCCTCAGTGATCCACTTCCCGCGGTAGTCCTGGAATTGGAGTTTGAGGACGTCACCGACTCGCGCCCCACCAGCGCACGACGCCTCCACGACCAGGTAGGGCAGGTTTGCCGCGTAGCCATAGTCGCGTTTCGTGAAGGTACGGCGCCGGCCGGTGGCGCCGTCGCTCCACATCCACGTGTAGGCACCACTTGCCCGTGCTGCCACCTGTGTGTCGGAGGCGACGACGGGGTCGGGAACGGTCGCATTGGCGGGAGCCGCAGCCGGAATGGAGACGGCGACGGCCGCCAAGAATGCAGCCGAAACGGTTGCGATCTTCTTGACCGAGATGCTCATGACGGGACCCCCCTTCCATCTGCTCAGGACCAGTCACTCCCACGGTGCGCCTCCGCAGACACGTGGGACAGGGCCGAACGTCCCAGCACATGCCGAAGGGCGACCCGAATATCGGGTCGCCCTTCATGCAGGGGGTGGGGGTGGGTGCGCCTAGCCAGCGACGCCCAGGTCACGCCAATGCGCGTCGCCCACAAAGGTGGTCACACGACGGAAGTGACGGTCCCATTCGCGCAGGACCCAGTCAGCGCGTTCCTTCACGGCGCTGACGCGCGACCGATCGGGGGCCGCATCAGCAGCGAACCGGCGAAGACCGGCGATCTCAGCCCGCAGTCGTTCTGCCTTCTCGTTGAGTCGAGATGCGCGGTCGCGCATCTCCGCGGGGTAGTCCCCCAGCGTGAAGACGATCTCGGCGTCGGCGCGCAGCTGGTCGCTCAAACGGGCGACGTCGGCCCACCAGGTGGCATCGGTATCCGACGTCTGAAGCGTGGTGCGGAAGCGATCGAGCGTGGCGTTCATGACGTCCTCCTCTCCGTGGCGCCTATGTGGCGTGGTAGGGCCATCGTCACTCACGGCATGTCGCAGGAATGTCACGGAACCGTGCAAATTAGGTGCTGTCTTGGCGGCCTCGGTGCGCGATGACAGGTCCGCGACCTACCCGCGAAGGAATATCACCAGGAGTTCGCCTGTGCGTTCCGGTTCGTCATGAAGAACCCAATGGGTGGCATCGGGGAGAAACTCCAGTCGCACGTCATCGCACAGGTCCGCGCTCGGCTGCACCATCGCCTCCGACAGCGCGAGATCCTGCCGCCCCCAAATGATCATCGTCGGCACGTGCACGCGCTTGTCGGCCAGGCGCTCGGGACGCCGCCGCACGGACGCGCGGTACCAGTTGACCATTGATGTCGCTGCCCCCGGTCGACGCCATTCGCGCTGCAGCGAGTCCAGGTAGTCGTCACTGAACGCTCCCGGTGTCGACGTACGCCGAAGCACATTGGCCATCCGGCGTCCGAAGGCGACGCGCTCCGGGAGCCAGGGCACCTGGAATGCCCCGATGTACCAGCTCTTGCGCTGTTGGTGACGGCTGCTGCGCAGTGTCTTGGCGAACACGCTGGGATGCGGAACGTTGACGATGACCAGTCGACGGACGCGATCTGCCGCGGTCAGCGCAACCCACCAGGCGACCGCCGCCCCCCAGTCGTGCCCAACGATGTCTGCCTTGTCGTAGCCGAGCGCGTCAATGACCCCGGTCACGTCGGCAGCAAGTTCCTCGACTCGATAGGCGTCGATGCCATCCGGCTTCTCGCTGAGGCCGTAACCACGCTGATCCGGTACTACAACCCGAAACCCTGCCCGCGCCAACACCACCAATGGGTTGGCCATGCCTCGCCAGTACTCGGGAAAGCCATGGAGGAGAACGACGAGGTCACCCTCGGGGGGACCCGCAAGCACGCAGTGCAGGCGCACGCCGTTGGTGAGAATGTCGCGGTGCTCGACGTCGACGCCATTGATCGTTTCTGCTGCGGCCACCCCCGCAGACTAGGGGGCTCGCTAGAGCGGCGCTAGCGGCTCCTCGTCTGCTGACCGGGTGAGAGCGATGCCTTGCAGGAGCAGCCCACACAGGACGAGGACAAGTCCGACGATCCCCGCGAAGGCAAGAGTCTCACCCAGGACGACGATGCCGAGCGTGGTCGCGACGACCGGCTCAGCGAGCATCAACGTCGAGCTTGGGCCCGGCGACAGTGCGCCGAGCCCCTTGACCCAGAGGACATTCGGCAACGCCATCGCGAAGAAGCCGATGTAGAGAGCGAGGATGACGCCCGCCCCCGAGGCGAGCCAACTCAGGGACTGCGGGGCGAGCACCAGCACTGGCAGGAGCGCCAGGGCCGCGATGAGGTACGACACGACGTTGGCGGGAACGGCCGGGATGCCGCCGGTGATGATGGACTTGGTGGCCAGGACGAAGATGGCGCCGGAGAGGCCGCTGCCCAGTGCCGCAACGACGCCGAGCAGATCGCCACCGCCGATCCCATCCAGCGACAGCAGCGCCAGGCCGGCTACCGCGACAACCGTGGCGATGGACCACGCGGCGGTGACCCGATGGCCGAGTAGCGCACCGAGAAGTCCAGCGAAGACCGGGATCGATCCCATCGCGAGTAGCGATCCCAGGGCGACGCCGGCACGGTCAACACCGGTGAAATACAGAACTTGGAAGAACAGGCTTCCGACAGCGGATAGCCACACCAGGGGCTGCCGCAGACATAGGCGCATCTCGCTCAAGCGATGTCCCAGCAGTGGCAGCAGCGCAGCCATGACTAGGCCACCGAGCCCGAGACGAAGAGCCGCAACGGCGATGGGGCTCGAACCGGCGGGACCGAGGGCCTGCGCGGTACCCGCCGTACCAAAGAGTGCACCCGCGCCGAGGGTCATGAGGACCGCAGCCCGAGGCGTCGCCACGGGCGCATCCTGGCATGCTGTCCCGCGTGTCTGATGCCGGGTTCTCGTTTGCCGTCCAAGGCCGCTGTGAGGGCCGAGCACGAGCAGGCACGATCACGACTCCCCACGGGGATATCCAGACGCCCGCGTTCATCCCTGTCGGCACGAAAGCGACCGTCAAGGCTGTCCTCCCGGAGTCGATGCGCGACATTGGCGCCCAGGCGATCCTGGCCAACGCTTACCACCTCTACCTACAGCCCGGGGCCGACATCGTCGCGTCGGCGGGCGGTCTCGGTGCCTTCATGAACTGGCCCGGCCCCACTTTCACCGACAGCGGTGGCTTCCAGGTGCTCTCCCTCGGTGCCGGCTTCAAGAAGGTGCTCGCGATGGACTCCGGACACCGCGACGACGACGTCATAGCGGAGGGCAAGGAACGTCTCGCGCGCGTGGACGACGACGGAGTCACCTTCCGCTCACACCTCGACGGCTCGGAGCACCGCTTCACTCCCGAGGTATCCATGCAGGTGCAGGCCGCCATCGGCGCGGACATCATCTTCGCCTTCGATGAACTCACCACCTTGAACAACACCCGCGACTATCAGGTGGCGTCCTTGGAACGGACCCGTTTGTGGGCCGAGCGATGCATCGTCGAGCACAACCGACTTCGCGGCGGTGACCGCCCCTACCAGGCCCTCTTCGGCGTGATCCAAGGAGCGCAGTACGAGGACCTTCGGCGCAAGGCCGCTCAGGATCTTGGTGGCATGGACTTCGACGGCTACGGCATCGGCGGAGCGATCGAGAAGGTCAACCTCGCGGACATCGTCGGCTGGGTGACCGACGAACTCCCTGACGACCGACCCCGACACCTCCTCGGGATCGGCGAGCCGGGCGATCTCTTCGCGGGCGTGGCTGCCGGTGCCGACACCTTCGATTGCGTGTCCCCCTCCCGAGAGGCGCGCAACTCAGCGGTCTACTCCCCCGACGGCCGCTTCAATCTGCTCACCAGCGCCCATCGCCGCGCATTCGAGCCCATTGATGCCGAGTGCGACTGCTACACGTGCCAGCACTACACCCGCGCATATCTGCACCATGCTTTCAAGGCCAAGGAGATGATCGCCTCCACCCTGGCCACCATCCACAACATTCGATTCACCGTGCGATTGGTCGACTCGATGCGGGAGGCCATCATGGCGGGTGAGTTCAGCGTCCTGCGCGCCGAGGTCCTCGGGCGCTACTACGCCCAGGCGAAGGGCGTCTAGGCCGCGAGTTCGTACGTCGGCTCACGACGTTTGACCCAACCAATGACCGGATAGGTCACGGGAAGCAGGATGACCTCGAGCAGCGTCTTATAGGCGTACCCGAAGGCGACGTAGACGAGGAATTCCGCCCCGGTGATGACGCCGTAGAAGGCGATCGTGCAGAAGACAATGGTGTCGGCCAACTCCCCCACCGCGGTCGAACCGATGAGTCGGAGCCACAGAGCCTTCTCCTTGGTGCGCTCCTTGATCTTCACCAGCACCCAGGCGTTGAGCAGTTGCCCGACGAGATATCCCGCGATGCTCGCGAGGACGATCCTCGGCACGAAGCCGAGTACCGCCTCGAAGGCCTCTTGGTTCTCCCACCCATCGGCGGCCGGGGAGATCTGGACGACCCAGAAGGTGATCGCGGCGAGCACCGACATGGCGAAGCCAGTGAAGATTGCCTTGCGGGCGGCGCGGAAGCCGTACACCTCGCTGAGGATGTCGCCCACGATGTAGACGAGGGGGAAGAGGAAGGCACCGCCATCGGTAATGATCGGCCCGAAGGAGATGAGCTTGACCGCCCCGATATTGGAGATGAGCAGCAGGCCGACGAATACGCCGACGATCACCGGATAGAGGCTTCGGCTTGTTGATGCGAAGTGGACCGGTTGGCTAGTGCTCATGGGGCCGCTATTCAACCAGCCGGACTACTCGCCCGTGAAGTGCGCCTCACGGCGCTCGTGGAAACTGGCCAAGCCTTCGGCATAGTCGGCACTGCGCCACGCCGCCCGACGCAGCGCGGTGAGTTGCTCGAAGGTGCCACTGGTCATCGGGCGGGCGTCGGTGAGGGCGTTCATCTCGGCCTTGATGGCGCGGATCGACAGGGGCGCCAGCGACGCAATCCGCCGCGCGACATTCATTGCCTCCGCCTCGAGTTGCTTGGAGTCGTCGACAAGGCAATTGACCGTGCCGGTGAGGTGAGAGGAGTCCGCCGGCAATGGTTCCGCCGTGAAGAACATCTGTTTGGCGACGTTCAATGGCACCGCGCCGAGGAACTGAGCGACACCGTCGGTGTGATACGGCACCCCCAACTTCGCTGGCGTGATGGCGAAAGTGGCTGAACGCGTAGCGACAATGAGATCGCAGGCGAAAGCCAGATTGCAGGCGGCGCCCCAGGCTCCACCCTCGACCGCGGCGATGACCGGGAAGGGCGCCGCCCGCACCGCTCGCACCAGGCGCTCTACCGGCGAGGTCCACGCGAGGGGGTCGCCGCCGTCCGTCGGCAGATCGTCGATGTCATGACCGGCGGACCAAGTGCTCACCCCGGCCTCGGCCCGCAGGATGAGGCACCGCGATGTCGAGCTCTCGATAGCGGCGGACAGTTCCTCGGCCATGGCGTGACCGAGGGCGTTGCGTTTGTCGGGATTGGTCATCGTGACGACGCGGACCGCGCCATCGTCGGCGATCGTGGCGAGGGACATCGCCTCAGCCTAGGGGCAGGCCCTGGCACTCGGGAGCAGTGGAGAAGGCCTCGCCGATGTCACCGTCCGCTGAGTTAGTGAGTTCGGCGAGGGAATCCTTGACGTCGACACCGGCGTCATACGTCGCCTTCGCCGCGATCGCCGCCTGGAGCCACTCCACTCCGGCCGACACAGGATTGCCGGCATTGCGGGCGGCATCGACGTGCCCGAGAGCCTCATCCTTGGCGTCGTTGAGCACCGTGACCTGTTCATTGAGCGTCGACAGTGTGCCGGCAGCCTCGATGTAGTCGAGGGGAACGCCGCCGAGCGCGGTCCCGAGGTCGGCGGCGGCCGTCTCGACACCGTCAAGTTGACCGGGGACCTGCTGCTGGAATTGCTCACCGATCGACGACGGGTCACTCGTGTCGAATTCTAGGTTGCCCGCGACCTCAAGGATGCTCGCGAGAAAAGCATCGCGTGCCTCGCACACTTCGCCGGCCCACAGGACGATCTCGGGGGTCGGCTCCGGTGTCGGCGTTGGCGGCGCGACCATGTCGCCGGGGCTGCTCCCGGCGGAGGGGGTCGACGTCGCCGCGACTGCCTCGGGTTCACTCTCGGCGCGCATTGCCCAGATGGCCGCGACGACGAGTAGGCCGACGACGACTACGGATCCGACGGCGACAACCCAGCGCGGCATGCCGCCATAGTGATGGGTGGCCGAGCGGGTGTCTACCGCAAATGCACGGTGGTCAGGCTCGCCCGCGGTGCGGGCCGAAGCCGACGCCCGCTAGGCGGGCAGACGCCACTGCTCGACGCCGTGATCCTTGGCTTCGGCAAGATCGGCCAGGATGCGGCCCAAGATTGGCGTGAACTTGAACCCATGTCCGGAACACGGCGAGGCCACAACGATCGGCCCGCGGCGGTCCAGGACGAAGTCGCTGTCCTCGGTCATGGTGAACAGGCAGGAAACCGCCGAACCCGTCGAGGTGTCGACGCCGGGGAGCCACCGCTCGGCGTACTCGGCGGCGACGGCGAAGGCCTCGGCCGGCACCTCCAGGGTTCGTGTCGTCAGGTCCAGGAAGTTCTCGAGTTGATCGACGCCGACCTTGAGTCCCTCACCGGGGGTCTCCAGCCCATAGGCGCCGTAGTGAAAGTGATAGTCACTCGCTTCGGCGTCGTTGTGGTTGATCCAGGAGGGGAAGGCGTAGCTGGGCCGGATCGGGAAGTGCACCGGGAACTGCTCGGTGACCGCAAGGGGCGGCAACGCGACCGCGAAGTCAGCCCAGCCCCGCAACTCGGTCACCCATGCGCCGGCAGCCACAACCACGATGTCTGCTGCGTACCGACCATCAGCGGTTTCCACGATCACTCCGTCGCCGTCGCGCGCGATCGCGACAGCTGGCTCATTGAAGTGCAGGTCGGCTCCGTCCGCTTCTGCTAGGCGGAGCAGGGCCTCGATCGTCCGATCGGCGAAGACCCGACCACCGTCCGGCGAGAACAGCACGTCGGACTCAAAACGCATGCCGGGCCAGCGGTCCATCGCCGCGTCAGCGCTGAGACGCTCATAGCTCCAGCCGCCCGCTTCGTAGTTGGCCGTGATCTCGGCGAGGGCACCATCGAAGCCATGATCGATCTGCCCGTTCTGCTCGAGGAGATGTTCACCGGAACGCTCCTCGAGTTCGCGCCACAAAGCGATGGCAGCACCGGCCCACTCGGTATACGGCCGATTGCGATAGGAGACGCGGAAGACTCGGGTTGTGCCATGGGAGGACCCGTTGACGTGTCCCCGGCTGAAGCGCTCGAGGGCGGTGACCTGATGACCTCGTCGAGCCAACTCCGCGGTGGCCGAGGCCCCCGCCGCTCCGGTTCCGATGACGATCACGCGCATGAGCCGACAGTAGCGGGCCACTCAACGGCGTGCGACGACTCACGCATCGCGGCGAGGTCATTGCTCAGCGCCCGCACCTCAGCGCGTGGGCTCGGCCGTGCTCCTAGGTTCCTGCCCCCGGCGGATCTCGGCCAGGTAGTCGGCCAGCGCGTCGTCGTGGTCGGTCGCTCCCAGTTGCCCTGATGTCACGGCAGCCGTGAACTCCTGGTAGTCCTTGAGAACCGTCTTGGCGTAACTCCTCGAGAAGTCCTCGATCGATGCATCAAAGATCTCTGACGCACCGAGGTAGGCGCTAATCGCGATGGCATCCCCGGACCGCGCGTGGGCGCGGGCAAGGACATGTCCGCACAGTCCGGCATAGCTGTTGAGCGCCTCGCCCGCCAGCGATGATGGGTCGGGGGACCATTTCATATCCCGCAACTGCCGTAGATAGAACTGCCTACCGAGAACTCCTTGCGACCAACCGAGGAAAGTGTCGCTCGCCGCCTGGATGAGCCGTTGACCCTCGACGACGCGCTGACCGCTGTTGGGGTAGACGGAAGGCGCGGTGTAGGGCTCGAGGACCGACGCCTGGGCCCGCTTTGCCTGAAGCACCAGCACGTCGTTGCCGTCGCGGCCTTCCAGGAGCAGCACCCACGCCAGCAGACCGACACTCCCGACACCGACAACCTTGTGCCCCACGTCGATGACCTCATAGCGCTCCAGCAACGCCCGGCGATCGTCGCTGAGGGATTCGGCGTACGCGTCAATCACCTGTCGGAGTGCGCCGTCGGACAGCGTGTCCTTGGGAACTCGGACGAGGAGCGGTGGCGCGTCAAGGAATCGTCGATGTCCGTCCACGACTTCGGTGAGTTTTTCGACAGCCGTCCACATGGTGCGTGCCTGCGCCCGCTTCTCAGCCTTCACCACCCTCTTGGCCCCGGCCGAGCCGGCGGCCTGGCGCCCCCAGGCTTCCAGTTGCGCGGTGCCTACCCGCTCATACCAGTTGTCGATCTCGGGTCGCGCGGCATTTGCGGCGATGGATATCCGGTACTGACGGGCCGCCGACCGCGCCGCACTACGCCCCACCGACGCAGGAAGGCCGTTGTCCTGCGCCGCAAGGAGAAAGGACACGGCAAGCCGTTTGACGTCCCACTCGAAGGGGCCTGGATTCGTCTCGTCAAAGTCATTGAGGTCAAAGACCGGGGTGCGATCGGGTGCGGCGAAGAGTCCGAAGTTGCTCAGGTGGGCGTCGCCGCACAGTTGCACCCGCAGACCAGAGTTGGGCTGCGATCCCAGATCCGCAGCCATGACCACGGCGCTGCCGCGATAGAACGTGAAGGCGCTCACCCCCATGCGCTCGTGACGCAGCGGCAGTAGGGCAGGCACGCGCGAGGTCTCCTGTTGCGCGAGCAACTGCACCGGATCGGGGCGGTCTGCGGAAACCTCCCAGAGGCCCTGCTGCTTGCGTGACACCCTCTTGCGAGCAGCGCGGCCACGGTTCTCGCGATCGGTTACGGACTCGTGCGGCGCGAAGTCGAAGACCGGAACGAAGGTGGACATGGTCGGAGACTAGGTCGGTACACCCCGTTGCGAAGCCCTGATCGTCAATTCGGGAGGTTTCTCCAGCGGCACCACACGCCGGCGCAGGCCCGTGCGCCATCCGGTCGTCCCCTGAACGGCCCGTGCCAAGGCATCGGCGGCAACCCACGCGGCATCCGCACCGGCATCGCTGGGGTCCGACCCGTAGATGAGCGGGGCCACTTCGCGGGCGAGATCGTGCACCGTGTCCGCCACGTCGTCAGGAAGGTCGCTGGGCCGCTCGACATCAAGGGCTGGGGCGTAGGCGATGGGCAGGGGCATCCACGCCTCGGCCAGGATCAATCGCGCCCAGGTCCACGCGCCGTGCGCCCGCTCCCGCGGCGATCCGGTATCCAGACGTGCACGGATGCGTCGTCGGCGTATCGCCACACCGAGGATCCAGGCGATCACCGCCAGCACGGCCGCGACGACGCCGAGGAGTGGCCACGAGATGGCGAGCCCGTCGGACGCGCCATCACCCGAGGCCTGCTCGGTGTCCCCACCTGAGCCGCCGTCGGGGAGTTGACCGCCGCCCGACGTTCCTCCGGAATTGCCGTCGGGCAACGTCGGCACCTGTTCAGGAGTGAGCGGTCGCACAACCGCCTTGCGGCCGGCGTCGCGATCCTGCGGGCTCGGCTGGAAAGCAACCCAACCGAGTCCGTCCAGTCGCGCCTCCGCCCAGATGCTCACGTGATCGGCATTCACCGCGCGCACGGGAGGGCCGTCAGCTTCCAGCGGGAACCCAATGACAAGTCGAGTCGGAATATCCCAGGAGCGAGCAATGATGGCCCAGATAGCGGCGAACTGCTCCTGGAAGCCGACGCCCTCAGCGAGGACCCGATCCAGTCCCGCGTAGGTACGGTCCGGTGCACCGACTCCGAGAGCCGAGGGCGGCGCGGCGGTGAACACGTCCGCGCGCAATTCCTGCGCGAGGGTGACCAGCCGCGTCCACGTGTTGGGGGAGGTCGCTGACACGCGATCGGCAAGCTCCAGGAGTCGTCCGCTGATAGGCGCGGGCAGGGCGAGCGCGGGGTCATCGGGGCCGCCCTGGGCCGGGAAGGTCGCATCGAGTTCCGCGCGATCGGCGACCGCCAGCGAGAATCCGATATCGAAGGAGTTGTCGATCGGCGAGCTGACCGCTGCCACGATGCCACTGGCCGGGTCTGCACGCGTTTCGATTCCTGAGACGACGTTGTTCACCCGCTGGGGTACCGGAACCCACTGCCCGGGTAGCCCCACCGCGACGGTCACGCGGGCACCGGTGTCGAAGGTGCGACGCGGTGCGCCGACGCGTTCGGGAGGTATGTCATCCCCGGGCACGCCATACGTCGGCGGCTCGAGCCAGGCAATGCCGTTATACGTCGAGAAGGTGGCCCAGGTCGGTCGCTGCTCGAGGGCCTCCGGTCCGGCGATCGCGAAGAGTGTGACCGTGTCGTAGCCGGGTTCGAGTTGCCAGCGTGCCGCCGTGAGGAAAGGGTCCGGAACGCCTCCGTCGGTCCGGCTGGTGGGCCGCTCCGCACTGAAGAGGTCGGCCGTCCGCGCCTCACCGACGAGCGGAGCGGAGGACACGGAGACGGTGTACGTCGCCAAGGCACTGGCGGCCATCGCAAACACGGCCAGGACCTCAGCCCAGCGGGCGGGGCGCACCGCCGAGGGCCCATTCCAGGGGCCGACGAGGACCAGCAGCAGCGACAGCGAGAGCCCGGTGAAGGCGGCGAGCACTCCGGCTTCGAGCCGCCCGGTAACTCCGAGCGCCAGAATGCCGGTCATGAGTCCCACGGAAGGGATTCCCGCCGCGACGGGCCATCGACCGCCCGCGAGCGCCTGACCAAGCCACGTGCCGAAGAGAAGGACGCCGGCCAATCCACCCCCGAGGAGCGGCGTCGTGACGACGGATCCGGTGCCGAGGACCGCACCGGTGACCGTGCCGACAAGCACGACCGCGATACCGGCGACACCCCCCACCCCGGTGGTGATGGCGATAACGAGCAGGACGAAGGGCAGCAGGATGAATCCGGCGAGGCTTCCTTCGATGGCCAAGGGCAACGCGAGCGTGACCAGGAGCGCCGGCAAGCCCGCCACCACGGCGAGACCCCAGCGTTGTCCCACCGGGCGCTGCTCGGTTGTGCGGACTTCGCGTGCGTGCGTAGCAGTGGTCATGGCTTCACCACACCGGCGGACGGAATGCGATCCCACCAACCCGAGGGGCCGTTGCCCCGGACCAGGACCGTCGTCGATCGACCAGCGCGCAGGAGACGGACGTCCGGCGAGGTCGTCGTGAGTCCCACCACCGACAGCAGGTCGAAGGTCGCCGCCGAACGCGCGCCCTTGTGCACAGTGCGCTCACCGGCGGTTGTCACGAGTTCCACATCGAGCCCTGACGCACCCGCGACGGAGGCCAGTGAGGCCGCGAGATCTACGGCGTCCTCGAATTCGTCCTCATCACGGTAGGCGCGATCGTCCACGACGAGCACGAGTGTCAAGCGCGGGCGGGTAACGTCGACGTACTGACGCATCATGAGCGTGCCGACCTTCGCGGACGACTTCCAGTGCACGTGGCGAAGCTCATCGCCGATGACGTATTCGCGCAGCATGGCGAAGGTCGTCGTCCCCATGTCGGCGGACCCCCCGAATTCGGCTATCGCGGCGGGCAGACTCGCCAGCGAGATCGGTCGCACACGGGGGGTGACGAGCACGGCACCTCCGTCGACCTCGCCCACACGTCGACGCAGCAGACCCCACGGGTCAACTCGCTCGAGGGTCCACGGCCCAAGGATGAGAGGACCACGGCGCCGGGTGGGGATTGGCACGCGCGCGGTGACGATGCCATCGCGCCAGTCCACCGGGTGGCGGTCGGCGCGGTCGGCGCCCCGCAGGCGCAGCCCGCGGCGGTGAGCACGGTGCGCGTGTAGGACCACGGGAACGGAGGCGTCACCCAGTCGCTCGACGCGTGGCGGGACCGCAGCGCTCGCTTGGATCGGTCCCCCGCCGGAGACCAGGAAGGCCGCCACCGCCAGCAGCACCAGTCCACCGGCGGCGAGCCCGAGCAGTTCGGGGAAGCCGAGGAGGAACGCGAGCGCGATACTCACCACGATTCCTGCCAGAACCCCGATTCCTGCTCCAGTGAGTCGCATCATCACCCCACGGCGACGGTGGACACGACCTGTTGCACGACGGCACTTCGCGCGGCGGCGTCGGCCTCGACGTCAGCGAGCACGATGCGATGCGCGAGTACCGGCACGGCGAGACGCTGCACGTCGGCGGGCGCGACGTAGGTGCGGCCGGAGAGGGCCGCGGCCACCTGGGCGGCTCGCAGCAGACCCACGCTGCCACGCGGACTCGCCCCGAGGCGAATGCCTGGCGCGGTGCGCGTCGCCGCCACCAGGCGGACGACGTACTCCATGACGGACCGCTCGACATGGACGCTGCGCGCCAGCGCGATCATGCGGCGAGCGGCCTCGGCATCGGCGACGGGACGGAGCTCATCGATGCGCAGGCCCGCGTGGTTGTTGGCGAGGACCTGCACCTCGGACTCGAGATCCGGGTAGCCGATGGACACCGACATCAAGAAGCGATCGAGTTGAGCCTCCGGCAGAGGGAAGGTGCCGTCCATCTCGATGGGATTTTGTGTCGCGAGGACGAGGAAAGGCTGCGGCACCGTGTGTGTGACGCCGTCGACCGTGACCGTGCGCTCCTCCATCACCTCGAGAAGGGCGGATTGTGTGCGCGGCGATGCTCGGTTGATCTCATCGGCGAGTACGACGTGCGCGAAGACAGGGCCGGGGTGGAACTCGAAGGTGCCCGCCCCCTGATGGAAGATCGAGACACCCGTCACGTCGCTCGGCAGCAGATCCGGGGTGAACTGGATGCGATGCCACGACATGCCCAGGGTGGCCGCGATGCTTCGGGCGAGGGAGGTCTTGCCCACACCGGGCACATCCTCGAGAAGCAGGTGTCCCTCAGCGAGGAGACAGGTCACCGCAAGGGTGATGACCTCGCGCTTGCCCTGGATGAATCCAGCAACGTTGTCGATGATCATCTGGCCATTGGCGGCGAAGCGAGCGGCCTCGTCCTCGGTCATGGTCCCGGGCTCAGTCACAGGGCCACCCTAGGGGAGCCGCGCCGTCGAGGCCGGACACTCAGGACCTTCGTCCCGATGCCTCAGGGCCACCTCCCCGTGCATGCTGGTCCGATCCTTCGCCACTCTGTAGGGGAGGCGCATGACCGGAGCCTCCGGGGGACCGAGGACGATGTGCGGGAGGTGCGATCAGATGGCCAGCAAAGTCGTCGTCGGATTTGACGGTTCTGAGGCTTCTCGAGAGGCAGTGCACTGGGCGGTCGGTGAGGCCTTGGCCCGTGACGCCGATTTGGTGATTCTTGCGGCGATGACCGTGCCCATGAGTGCATCGCCGATGAGTTTTGGCGTCCTCTCCCCCAACGCCATCGACGACATGATCGCCCGCGTCGGTGGCCACGTGGAAGAAGAGGCCGCCGCGTTGGTGGCGGCGAACCCCGGCCTTGTCGCGAGCGGCCAGGCGGTGCTCGGTGGCGCATCGGGCGCTCTCGTCGAGGCGAGTGAGGATGCCGATCTCGTGGTGATTGGGAGCCGCGGCATGGGCGGCTTCAAGGGTCTGCTGCTCGGATCGGTCGGTGTCCAGGTCGCCGAGCACGCGAAGTGCCCGGCCGTCGTCGTCCGTGGCGCCGCCGCTTCGGATGCGGCCCGCGTCATCGTCGGGATTGACGGCTCCGAGTTGTCCTTGGCGGCAGCCGCGTTTGCGATGGAAACGGCGTCACGGCGCGGCTGGTCTGTGCTCGCTATCCACGCCTGGGATGTGCCGGCGTACGACGCTCTGGCCTCTCCGGTCGGCCCCTCCGAGGTGGAGTTGGACAACCTCCTGGAGAGCGAGCGGATCGCTACCTCGCAGTCGCTCGCGGGGTTGCGCGAGCGCTTCCCTGAGGTCGACCTCACCGTGGAGGTGACGAAGGGTCCGGCGCAGCGCATTCTTTTGGAGGCCGCTGCTGGCGCCGCGCTCCTGGTTGTCGGCACCCGTGGTCGCGGTGAGTTCCGCGGCGCGCTGCTCGGCTCGGTGAGCCAAGCCGTGCTGCACCGCGCAGAACTGCCGGTTGCTGTGGTGGGAGGTGGGCTGTGACCACGCTGGGAATGCCGCCAACACCGGATGCCACGGTGTCGGCGGTGCGGCACTCTCCTGTGGTGAGCGTGGGGGCAAGCGACACCCTGTGGGATGCCTGGCAACTGATGTTCGTGTCGGGGCTGCGCCACCTCGCGGTGCTTGACGAGGCTGGCAACTGCATCGGCCTACTCAGCGACCGCGCCATCCTGACCGAGATTCCGTTGACCGAGGAGCGACTGACCACCCGACTGGTCACCGACATCATGGCGGTCCCCGGGTGCATCAGTGATGACACCACCACGCACGAGGCCGCCGTGCTCATGGCCCGACATTCGGTGGAGGCCCTGCCCGTCGTGAATGCTGACGGTCAACTGACCGGGCTCATCACCGCCATCGACTTGGTCGACTGGGTCGCGCGGCACTAGCTGACGTTGGCCCTGCGCTGCGGCAGACCCCACTCGGTCTAGGCGTCGTCACCGGTAGTCTCATCCCGTGGCCACCCAAGACCGTCTCGTCTGGATCGACTGCGAGATGACCGGGCTGGACCTGGAGACCGATCAACTCGTCGAGATCGCCGCCATTGTCACCGAAGCCGACCTCACCGAACTGGACTCCGGCATCTCCCTGGTGATCCGACCCGACAATCTGGCCGATCTGGACAACATGGTGGACGTCGTACGCGAGATGCACACCAACTCTGGGCTGCTCGAGGAGATCCCCAACGGCATCTCACTTGCCGAGGCCCAGGAGAAGGTCCTTGACTACGTGCGCGGACACATCCCCGAGGCGCGCAAGGCTCCCCTCGCCGGATCGAGTGTCTACGTCGATCGTGGCTTCCTGGCGAAGTACATGCCGGAGTTGGACGCCCACCTGCACTACCGACTCATCGATGTCTCGTCGGTGAAGGAGATCGCCCGGCGCTGGTATCCCCGTGCCTACTTCGCCAGCCCGGAGAAGAACGGCAACCACCGGGCGTTGGGGGACATTCGCGAGTCGATCGCCGAACTCCGCTACTACCGGGATGCGATCTTCGTTCCCCAACCCGGGCCGGATAGCGAGTCAGCGCGGGCGGCGGCGGCCGAGCACGTCGTCGACCACGGCTGACGCTGACGCCTTCTTTGCTAGTCCGACGATGACGGCCAGCAGCACGAGGGCCGCAAGCGGCAAGTAGGGCAGCAAGATGACGATCCGCGCGGTGATGGGTTGTCCAACTCCCGACTCCGAGACACACAGCAACGTGATGCCGGCAACGAGCAGCAAGGCCCGGGCCCGCGCCGTGCCGAGAGATGCCCGCGGCGCTATCCGACCCAGGAGTTCGGCCGTGCGCCCAGAGAGGCGGCCGAGCCCAGGCGCGGCGAACCACACGACGGCGAGTACGACGGCCGCGACTGCCGCGTGCTGGAGCCACCACAGCAGGCCCAGCGCGGGGGGCGCGACAGCGAGGCTGATCATGGCAGCAATGGCGAGGGTGAAGACGAGCATGTGCCACAGATAGATCTCCATGGCACGGCTGGCGAAGATCGCCACCGGCACCCAAAGGCGGTCATGGTCGAGGGCACGCTGGAGGAGCGGCCACAGCAGGAGGAGCAGGCAGATCTGCGCCAGCCCCACCAATGCGAGAACGATGGTGGGGGGTGCGAGGTTGCTGATGCCTTCGACGGCATCTGTGGAGATGAGGGCCGGGGAGTATGGACCCACGACGATGGTGACGATCGCCGCAGCCGCAAAGGCAACGACGCCAACAGCAAGGATGGGTCGTCCGATCGCGCGAAGGCGATCCAAACGAGTACCGATAGCGGCGAAAAGACCCCAGACCAAGATGAGATTCGCCCAGCCGATGAGTTCATTGACGCTCACCCGCAGCAGGTCCACGCCAAGAATGGACACGAGCCAGAAGCCAACCACCCATGGTCCGCTGCAGCGCACGAGAAGAGGTGCTGCGGCGACGAGCACAAGGTAGACGCCGAGGAACCACACGAGCTGGACCGGGAGCACACCCGCCGCACTCGCGGCATCCGGTCCGGCGAGCGCGCCAGCGGCCACCGCTAGCACGACGGTGACGGCGATTAGGGGAAGGGCCGGGGCACCCAGCCGGGTCAGTCGCGCGAGGTAGCCGCGCGCCTCCCGAGATCCACTGAGCCGCGCGAGTCCGGCGCCGGCGAGAAGAAAGAAGAGCGGGAGGATCTGCAGAACCCAGGTCAACGGGAACATGTACGGAGCGGCATCAAGAGTATTGACGACCGAACCACCGCTTGTGACGGTCCACGCGAGAGCGTGCCCGGTGACGACCAGCAAGAGCGCGAGGGCCTTCACCGCGTCCATGACCCGGTCGCGCCCAGCGCTCGCCGCGACCACCTTGCTCGTGAGGCTGCCCATTGGGTCTCCCGCCTGAGGTACCCGACTCAGCGCCGAATGCTCGGCATCGTAGACTTCCCCAGCGCTCCTGCAAAGGAGTCGCGGTGGGTGTAGCTCAGCTGGTAGAGCACCTGGTTGTGGTCCAGGAAGTCGCGGGTTCAAGTCCCGTCACTCACCCCAAGAATTCGTGAGGGAATCCCCCAGGCAGGTCCCCGCCCGCCGCCCCCGGTTCTCGGGGGCTGGTTGACGAATCCGAAGACCTCTGGACCGTCCCTGGTGCCATCGACCGACAGGACCAGCCACGGCCTGGATTGAGCGGCGCTAGCGCGGGCAAGTCCCGAACGATGGCGGCAGCACGCAAACGTTCCTGCTCTTTGTTGATTACCCAGACAACTTCATCGTCGCTGGCTAGCGTGACTGCCCATCACTGCGTCACCGCATCCCAGGTGACGCGACCGGCCGCAAACGGAGGGCCACAATGAGTCAGTCCATTTCCGCGGCACACGATGATCTGTACACCGCGCTGAACGCGATGCTGACCGGTGACGCCGACCCTGTACTCGCAGTGTGGTCACCGGCCGACGACGTGACCTACGCCGGGCCCTTCGGCGGTTTCACATCTGGAAGAGCCGCAGTCGTCGAGGCCTTCGAAACCACCGCAGCAATGCATCTTCACGGTCGCATCGAGGTGACCGACGTGGCGATGGTGGAGGCCGGGGACATGGGATACACGGTCTGCACCGAGCACGGCATTGACCACGTGGTCGACGGCCAGCCGGTCAACCTCGTTCACCGGGCCACCAACATCTTCCGACGCGAGGCAGATGGCTGGCACCTGGTGCATCACCACACCGACGCTTCCGGCGCCTGAGCGCCACTAACCTCAACGCCGTCTCACGGCGCACCGTTTCGGGCTTCACTAGACCGACGCCTATTCCAACGACCTTGTTTGACGAGTAGCGCATCCGTATTCGACTAGGCCGTTCCAATCAATACCCTCGGCACGGGACAACCACGTCCCGTAGCCACAGATCGTCGCTTCCGAACGGTGGCGGGCGCCGCACAAGCCACATCGCCGTTAGGCGTCGCGCTCCTGAAGGTAGTAGCGAATCTGCATGGCGGCGGCCGCACCTTCGCCCACGGCCGATGCCAACTGCTTCGTCGATCCGGCCCTGATGTCCCCCGCCGCGAACAAGCCAGGCACGGACGTTGCCATTGTGCGGTCGGTGATGACGAACGCACGTTCGTCGAGGTCCACTACCCCCGCCAGCCAGGTGCTGTTCGGCTCCAAACCGATGAACACAAAGGCTCCGGTGGCCACAAGATCAAACTCAACGCCGTCTGCGTCGGCCAGAGTCAAGGATTCGAGTTTGCCATTGTCGCCAGCATTGAAGCTGACGAGGTGAGTGCTAAGCCGCAACGTCATCTGCGGATGTGCCGCTACCTTGTCGATCAGAATCTTGGAACCTGCCGCGGAATCCGACCTGTCGATCACCGTGACATGCTCGGCGAACTTCGTCAGGAACAGGCCCTCCTCAAGACCAGAGTTCCCGCCACCAAGGACGACCAGTTCAGGCGCCCCCTTGTAGAAGGGGCCGTCGCAGGTGGCGCAGAAGTGCACGCCAGAGCCAATGAGGTCCGCCTCCCCGGGTGCACCGGTGCGGCGATAGGTGGACCCGGCTGCGATCAGTGCTGCTCCCGTCGTGACCCGCTGGCCCGTCGACAGCGTGATCACGGCACCGCCACCCTGGGCATCAATGGACTCGACCGAGACAGCGGACAGCAACTCCACCCCATATCGGGCCGCCTGCTGGGCGAAGCGGTCGGCGAGCTCGGCACCCCCGATGCCCTCCGGGAACCCGGGGTAATTGTCGAGGCGCTCGGTGACCCCGGCCTGACCGCCGAGGGCTGACCGTTCGACGACCAACGTCCGTAGGTCTTCCCGTGCGGCGTAGATGGCGGCCGTGAGTCCGGTTGGCCCACCGCCAATGATGACAACGTCGTACGTGGACTCGGCTGCCTCGCGGGTCAGCCCGAGGCGCTGGGCGAGCTCTTCGTTCGACGGTTCAGCGACGTGAGACCCATCCGCGAAGACGATCGTCGGGATGATCTGCTTGCCGTCGTTCAGTTCGAGGACCGTCTCCATCTCCTCTGGATGCGCCTCGAGGTCGATGTAGCGATACGGGATGCGCTGATCTCCGAGAAAGGCCTTGCTGCGTCGGCAGTCGGGGCACCAGGCGGCGCCGTAGAGCACAATCTCAGGATCGGACATGGGTGACTCCCATCAACAGCTCCGGATGACAGCATGCTAACCCGACGAATGCGCACCCAACGGGTCAGCGGCGAACGACGAGCGCATCGAGCAACCGCTGTGTTGACTCAGTCACTTCGCGGACAGCCTCGTCGAACGCCGCACGGTTGTGCTCCGCCGGCGCCCGGAAGCCACTCACCTTGCGGACGTACTGCAGGGCCGCGGCGTGAATGTCTTCGCGGTCAACGGAGTCGACGTATGGTGGTCGGAGAGTCTTGATGCTGCGGCACATGTGGGAAGTCTAGGTTCGTGAATTCGTCTCGGAGGATCGCACGTCAACACACGTGAACCGTCTCACCGCCGGGCACACTAGGGAGATGTCCGACGACGTACGCGCGGCCCTGCTTGCCCGACAGCGAGAGATCGATGCGCGGTCGGCCGAGCTGACGGCGCCACCGGACTCCACCGGGGGAATCTCCTTCGGCAAACGGGTCGGTGACGGCACGAGCATCGCCGTCGAACGCCTCACCCAGGTCGCCGAACACGAGCAGCTCCTGGCTCAGTCCGAACAGATCACCCGCGCCCTGGCCAAACTCGACAACGGCACGTACGGGATCTGCGACCAATGCGGTGCCGCGATCCCCGAAGGACGCCTAGAGATCCACCCGTGGGCGATCCTGTGCGTCCCCTGCGCTAGCGGGGTGTGACGGGGCACTGAAAGTCGGACAGGAGACAGCAACTCCGCGCCCCATCACAGCCCGGAATCTGCTATACACCTGTCATGCGTCGCCGCCACCTTGCCGCTCTCCTTGTCCCCGCTGCGGCCCTCGCGCTCGCTGCTCCCGCCCTCGCCGCCGGACCGGTGATGCCTCCGGGCATCCCCGACACGGAGGAGAACAACATGCTGTACGAACTGTGGTTCTCCGACACTCCAACCGCGTGGTCGCCTCAGGGGACGCTGGTCGCAGACTCGGGCTTCCGCCCCGAGGCCAACGGCTTCCCCTACCCCAACTTCGGCGGCAGCTACGCGCCCTACAACTTGTTCTACGACATGCCCAGCGGTGGTGTCCAGCCAGTGTCGTCCGCGACGATGCGCGATCTCTACGGCGACGGCGTGTGCTTGACCACCAAGGGCACAGAGCCCGGCGGCGATTGTCCGCTTACACCGGCTGCCCAGTACTACGCCGAATACATTTTTGACCGCGCCTCAGGCGGGCACTGCTACGGATTTGCCGCCACCGCGTCTGCGGTCTACGACGGCACTTACGAACCAAGTGCAGTAGGTGCATCAACACTCATGACGCAATCACAGCTGACCAATGCCACGCAGCAACTCATCACGCGCAATTGGGCCTCACAGATCACGGCGTCCTCGAATGAGCTCAAGCTCACTCCAGCCGGCGTCATTGAGACGCTCATCCTTGACCTGACCCCCGGATCTTCGCCATTCGTCCTGTCGATTCGGGGCGAGATCAACGGCGTATTCGAGGGTCACGCCATCACCCCGTACGCCGTCTACGACCGGGGCAATGGACTGTTTGACATTGCGGTCTACGACAACAACTACCCGGGCAAACAGCGTGCGGTCCACGTGGACACGGTGAACAACACCTGGGACTACCTCATGCAGACCAAGCCCGACGGCGAGCCGGCGATCCTGTCCGGGGATGCGACGTCGTTCACCCTCAGCCTGACTGACGTCTCGGCCATCGTCGCCCAGCAACCGTGCATCATCTGCCAGGGCGGCCAGGAGAACAATCTCGTCACTATCGACCCAACGCTTTTGTCCGCTGGCGATCTGAAACTCGGCATCGTCGGTTCCGACGGAGCCCCGCTGCCCGAGGACAAGTACACGACCCTCCCCCCGCTGAACCCCATCGCCGATGAGGAAAGCACCTACCAGGCCTTCAGCGTGGAGCCGGGCACCGGGTTCGGCATCATCGTGTCCGGTGATGCCATCACCGAGTCTGTCCCCGTTGTCATCCGCGACCACTCCGGTGGCAGCGTGAAGGTTGCGAGTGCCGCCAATCTGCCCGTGGGCTTCGGGGCGCTCGCCGAGTTCGATGCCGCCGGGGTGCTGGCGTTTGGCGCTGACGTCCCGTCGAAGCCCAAGTTGGAGCATGTCTTCGCCCAGGGCGTCCGTCACTACACGACGATCGTGTACGGCGGCGACGCCGTGGCGGCCGACAACGGTCGCACCCTCACCGTAAAGACTGCTTCCGAGGCGATCTACTACGGCGACGTGAACTCGGCCGGCGGCACGATGACGGTCAACGCAGCGCTCGACCGAGGGGCCGACTCCAAGAAGTTCCGGGCGACGAACGTGGCCTACCCCGTGGGCGGCCAACTGGTCCTGGACTACAGCGACTGGAAGCGCACCAACCAGCGGCCGACGTTCGGTGTCGACACCAATGGTGACGGCGTCATCGACGTCACCGTCAAGATGAAGCGCGTCGGCAAGTAGTCGCGCTCGGCTAGGAGCCGAAGACGACCGTGCGTTGACGGTTGAGGAACACCCGGTCCTCAGCCCACAGTCGCACAGCCCGCGACAGCACCAGACGCTCAACATCGCGCCCGACCTCAGCGAGTTCTTCGGGCGTGCGTGTGTGGCTGACCCGCTCGACCTGCTGCTCGATGATCGGGCCCTCGTCAAGGTCACTGGTGACGAAGTGCGCCGTGGCGCCGATGAGTTTCACGCCGCGCTCATACGCCTGGTGATAGGGCTTGGCACCCTTGAAGCCCGGCAGGAACGAGTGATGGATATTGATGACTCGCCCGCTGAGTTCGCGGCACAGACCGTCGCTGAGGATCTGCATGTAGCGCGCGAGCACCACGAGATCGACTTCCAGATCATCGACCATCCCCAGGAGCGCTGCCTCCTGCTCCGGCTTGGTTTCTTTGGTGACCGGCAGGTAGGTGAAGGGGATGCCGTAGCGCTCGGCGATCGGTCGGCACACCTCATGGTTCGACACGATGCCCACGATGTCGAGGGGCAGCTCGCCCGCCTCCCAGCGGTAGAGCAGGTCGAGCAGGCAGTGGTCGTATTGCGACACCATGATCAGTGCCCGCCGATGCTCGGTCTCCAACCGCAGGTTGACGCTGGGGATGAGATCGGCGGTGCGCGCCTGTACGGCATTCATGATGGCGTCGACATCGGACTCATCGCTGGTGAAACGGGTCCGGGCGAAGAAGAGCCCCGTCTCGAGGTCGGAGTACTGCTCCTGCTCTAGGACGTTGGCCTCGACGTCGAGCAGTGCACCGGTGATCGCATGGATGATCCCCGGCGCATCAGGGCAGGTGAAGGACAAGATGTAGGTAGGCATCGCCCATGACAATAATCGGCGGCGTTCACTCACGTGCGCAGGGGGATGTAGTCCTCATGGAGCGCGGCGGGAAGGACCGTCTCATAGCGCCGACCGAGCGCGCTCACCCAGATGGGACTCGGAGGTGCCATGGGGTCCGGGAAGTCTTCCTCGATCAACTCCCAGCCCGAGGCCACCCGATGACGGTTGTGTCGTGGACAGGTCGGAGACATGGTGGCCGCACTCGTCACGCCCCCTTCGGCGTAGGCGGGCAGGTGGTCGGCATCGCATCGGGTCGACCGAACGCCACAGGAGGGATGCTTGCAGCGCCCCTCGCGCGCGCGGAGGAATCGGCCTAGGCGCGCCCCGGGGAATCGCCGCCGACCCTCGTCGATCAGGAAGTCCCCCACCGAATCAGTGACCCACCGGACCCAGTCTCCGTCGGCGGCCAACTCCCGCGCGAACTCGGGATCGATGGCGCCGAATCCCGTCAACTCACCAGGGCTATCGCTGAGGTCAAGCAAGGTGGTCAGCGGCACGACGACCCGCACCTCGGCATTGACCTGTGCCAGGTCGCTGCTGTCATCGGCCGTGACCACCGGATGGCCTATCGGGCTCAGCCCGAGAGCGGCGAGAAGGGCTGCCTCGCGCCACTGGCCCAGAGTGCGATCATCACCCTCCTCAGCACGCTGACGCAGCAGTCGAGCCTGTGCGTCAATCACCTGATGGGCGGCGATCGCATCCGGCGACGGCCCCCGCATCGCCAACGTCGCGAGGCCGTCCTCACCCGGCCACAGGGTGACGTCGGTCAGTTCGCGCGCCGCCCGTCGGCGTCGCTCTGCGGCAGCTTCCGGATCAAGCGCGATCACCATCCGGTGCACCCGCTCCCGCAATCGCGCAGGTGGCAACGCTGCGGCCAACGGCAGGATCATGTCGATCGCACGCTCGGACAGGTCGCAGCCCTCATCGTCTACGCGACCGGACAGCACGCCGACTCCTTCGGCAATCACCCGGGCCTGCGAGATGGTCAACCGCCCATGGGACACGGCATCGCCCAGCATGGGCCAATGGCGGACAAGGCAGGCGGCCTCGTGGACCTTGCGCTGGCCCGTGACCGGTGCCAGATGCAGAGCGGCAGCGACTTCATCGCCGACACAGGAGTCAGAGAGCGAGGACTCGGTGGGGGCGCCCACAGCGGCGCGTACAGCGTCAGCCACCGCCACTAGCGCCTGCGCGCGCACGATTTCGCTCCACCCGAGCAGCTGGTCGGCCGCCCGCAGATAGCTCACGCGCGCCGCATCATCAAGACCGTGAACGTCGACACCGGTCAGCATCTCGGCGAGCTCCGGACCGGGCGCCATCAACTCCCAAGGATGCTCCCCCGGGCCGGTCACATCGCGCCATCCGTCTGCCATACCAAGACCCTACGCGGGGGGTCTGACGCTTAAGTCGTCGCGAATTTCGGCGAC
>Ga0208542_1000274_pt1 | contig 23992 bp, 21 predicted proteins | sample DEB08_DNA_3_FD_185495 | JGI IMG/M metagenome (GOLD analysis project Ga0208542, IMG submission 185495) | Aqueous microbial communities from the Delaware River and Bay under freshwater to marine salinity gradient to study organic matter... | ecosystem: Environmental > Aquatic > Marine > Coastal ... | reverse complement strand
CTGAAGGTCTCTCCGACACCGATGATGGCGAGGTTGGTGCCCTTGCCCTGCAGACCGCGGTCATGCAGGGCAGTCGTGCCATAGGGGACGTGGAGTTGGTTGGGTGAGTAGGTGTGCGGCAGCGTCGTGTCGTCGAGGCATTCGGCACCCGGACCGAAGGGCGTGCCCTCGTTAATTGGTCGGTCCATCGCTGACGATGCCTGCGGAAAAATCTTCGTGTCGATCGGGAAGATCTTGCTGACAACCCCGTCGAGAGCCACGGGCACATCCTGGTTGTAGGTGGACCGGTTGTCCGTCTCCGGGAAGTGCGCGGAGATGGCGCCGGCCGGTGCGGCGTTCAGGTAGATGAATTCCTGACCGTAGATCGACGTCCACACGCTCTCGGGCGCGCTCAACTGTGCGGTCAGTCCGGTCGCGTCAATGACCGCCGTGATCCCGAGGTCTGCCGCGCGGTCCTTCAGGGCTCGCCGGGCTTGGGAGCTGGCACCAACCTGCGCGGCCGCCTCAGACACGGTCAGGAACGAACGGAAGCGCTTGTTGCCAGGAGTCGAGATCTTGCGGGCGACCCTGCGCAGTGCCTGGGCGTCGTACGGCAGCACGGCGGTGAAGGTGACGTCGTCGCCCGCGGCGACCGCTTCCCTGGGCACAGGGGCGCTGGTCGGCTCAGGGGTCGAGGCCGCCATCGTCGCCGGAGCCGCGAGTGCGGTGGTGGCGAGGACGCTCGAAGCAAGGACAACGGTCGCGAACGCAAGTCGGCGAGAGGGCATCTCCGTATCCGATCGGAGACGTCCGGCACTGTCAACCCACTTAGGCCACTCGCACCAGGAGATAGTCGTGGCGCGCGACGAGGACGTCGTAGTCCGCCACGGACGTGGGGGGTCCCGGGACCGCCTGGCGGATCTCCGCGTGCACCTGACTGTGCGGCCTGCCACTCTTGGCGGCCAGCACACTCACCATCCGATGAATGTCCTTGCGGATGCCGGCAGAATCGCGCCAGGTGCTTGACGTCATCACGGGTTCGTCCGCGACAGCTTCGATATGTCGCCGAAGCTTTGCGTCGCGCGCAGCCAACACTGTCGCCATGTCCTCCGGACTGAGCAGTCCAGGCAAGCCAAGATAGTCGACCGCATCATCATCCACATCGAGTGCCGCCGCGGTGATTGCCCGACCGCTGGTGAGGACGTGGGCGAACTGCGCATCAGCATCGAGCGCGGTCCATCCCTCGCCGGAGCCCTCAAGGCGCTCGATCTCGGGCTCCATGTCGTGTCCGTCCGTGGGCTGGACGCGGATCACCGAGTTGCGCACCGCTTCCATCTCGGCCGCGAGCGCAAGCAGCGGGCGCACCGCGGGAAGATAGACAGATGCGGACTCCTGTCCACCGCGTGCGCGCACGACGCGCCCCACCGCTTGGGCAAAGAAGAGCGGGGTGCGTGCCGAGCACAGGTATCCGAGTGTGGTCGCACGCGGGATATCAACACCCTCGCTGATCATGCGCACGCAGATCACCAGCCTCGTGGTGCCGTGGGTGAAGGCGCTAAGGCGCACGGACGCGTCAGCGTCCTCGGAGAGCACCACGGCGGGAGCCTGGCCGGTCACCTTCTCCGCGATGACGGCGTACGCGCGGGCGGTCTCTTGATCGTTGGCCAGGATGATGCCCGCGGCATCCTCGATGCCGGCGGCACGTTGGGCCCGGACCCGCTCATCTACGGCAGCGATCACGTGCGGCACCCAGCGCCCCGACGGCGACAAAGCGGTGCGCCACGCCTTGTCCTCATCGCGCTTGGTGCCGCTGCCGAGGGTGGCGGCGAAGGCATCTCCCGCGTCGTTCACCCAGCGGGAGACTCCCGTGTAGGCCGCGAACACAACCGGGCGCACCACCCCATCGGCGAGGGCATCGCCGTAGGAGTAGGCATAGTCGGCGAGGGAGCGGACCTCGTCGTCGTCCTCCTCGTAGCGCACGAAGGGGATCCGCTCGTCAGCCTTGGTTCGGAACGGCGTGCCGCTCAGAGCGAGGCGACGCTTGGCGGGGTCGAAGGCCTCGCGCAATCCTTCGCCCCAGGTCAGACCGTCACCGGCATGGTGGATCTCGTCCATGATGATGAGGGTTGACTTGGCCTCGCTGCGACTGCGGTGGAGCATCGGCTTGGTGGCCACCTGCGCGTACGTCGCGACATAGCCGTGGGTGCCGTCCCGAACGGGACCGATCGAGTTCGGAAGATCGGGGTCCAGCCACAGACCGAGCCTCGCCGCAGCATCCGCCCACTGGCCGCGAAGGTGATCGGTCGGCACCACGACAATGACCCGCTGCACAATGCGCTGGCTGAGTAGTCGAGCGGCTAGCGTCAGGGCGAAGGTGGTCTTGCCCGCCCCCGGAGTGGCAGTAACGAGGAAGTCGCGGGCCGCCGCCTGGTCGTAACAGCGCAGCGCCTCAACCTGCCATCGGCGCAGCAGCGGCCCCATGGGGTCAAGGGTGGAGGCGGTCGCTGTCATGGGAGATTCGACCCTGCCACAAGGGACCCGTGAGCGACCGCAACGGCACGCCGGGCCGACCTAGCCGAGGGCCGCGCCCTCCCGTGCCGGGACCACCCGGGCGATTGCGCTGGCGATGAGCATGCCAATGGTGATCGCGATGATGGTCCCGGCCGCCACGGTGAGCACGTCGGTCCCGGTCGTGAGGTTGATGACCGAAGAGGTCTGGCCGCCGCCCGTATCAGCCTGCTTGGTCAAGGCAGCGTCCCGGGCAGCAAACTCCTCGGTGAGGGCGACCAGACCGAGCGACCCGGGTACCAGCAGCCAGAAGACCGGCTCAAAGATCACGAAAGCGGGGAAGCCGCGTCGCGATCGGCGCTGGATCACCGTCGCGGCGAGCAACGCCGCTCCAGCGGCGACACCCGCGGCCAGGATCGGATCGATCGTCGCCGACACCACGGTCATCAATCCGTAGGTGGCGAGGAGGAGTAGCACGATGATGCGAATAGAGCCCCTCGGGGCGTTGGACACCATCGACTGAGCGATCGCAAAGACCAGGACGCCGATCCACGCTGCCCACCAGGGGAGCAGGGCGTCGGTGAGGTCGGCGAAGTTGTAGTCATCGACGGGGGCGAGGCGCGCACCGGCCAGGATTCCGAAGGTGAGGACGAGGATCTGGACCGCTGCGCTGATCAGCCTCGAAGATCCGGACACAATCTGGTTGTTTGCCAACTCCTGCGTGCCACGGGTGAGACCCACCCCGGGGATCAGCGTGATGATGGGCGCGGCGACGACGCGCACGGGTTGAACATCGTCGAAGAAGGTACTGGCGGTGAACACGATGAACGCGGCCACGAAGGCTGAGGTGAAAGGCACCAGCGCGGACAGGGTGGGACGCTTCTCGGTCAACACAAGAGCGAGCGCCACGAGCATCCCGAGAAACCAGGCAATGCCGACCCCCCACAGGCTGACTCGGAAGACGAGGGCGAAGCCCGCGGCGGTAAAGCCGTTGGCGATGACGACGACCCAGTTGGGGAAGCGCGCCTTCATCGTGTCGACGGCAGCGAGTTGCTTGATCGCCTGCACCGGCGTGATGAGTTTGTTGATGACATCTCGGGTGATGCGGTGAACCTGCGTGGCTTGATCGAGTCTCATCGAGGCGATGGAACTCGTGAGCACACGGGCGCGGCCAGTTCCTTCGTCATCGACGAAGACGCCGTTAGGCAACACATAGGCCGACAGATTGGATTGGTCGTAGACGCTGGAGATCTTGCTCAACGTGTCCACCACCTGATTGACCGGATATCCCGCCGCCAACTGCGCCTGACCAACCGCAGCCATGAGCCGCTCGATGTTGTCGGTCGCCGTGTTTTCGGTCTCGGTGTTGTCGGGATCGGGGGGGTGGTCGGTCACGGGCTCAACCCTGCTGACCCCTGACGAGTGATGCGAGCAGACACACGAGAGACCGGTCAACTGCGACAGGATCGTGACCCGGCGTTCAGGCGGGGGTCAGCGTCGGACTACTGACCGGTGCCGAAGAGGGCCATGAACCCTCGGATCCACAGGTAGAACCAGTGACTGCCGCCATCCCAGATGACCCCGACGTACATGAGGGTGAATCCGGCAACAGCAATCGGGATGGCCACCGCCCACAATCGCCAAGTGCGCAGGGCCGACAGGCCTCCGAGACGCCAACGGACATAGACCTCGCCGAGGACCGAACACCCAATCTGGGAGCCGATGGCCGCCACGACCATGGGATTGAAGACGTAGTAGGCGGCCTGCGCGGGCGGGAAGTAGGTGAGCGAGCCGGTAGCGCCGATGATGCCGAAGGTGATCGCGGAGGACAGCGAACCTACGGCAGCCCACGGCATGCTCGCCCCGCGCAGACGCATCGCTGGCCAGACAACGATGGCGGCGAGGAAGACCGGGCCGAGTCGCGCGAGGACCGCAAAGTTCATCACGGCTCGATAGACCGCGTCGGGGCCGAATCTCTCCGGCTGCCCCCACCCCCAGGTGATGACCATGGTGAGAACGATGATCGTGGCAACGCTGATGAGCGCCGGGACGGCCACGTGGAAGGGCCGCGGTCGCGCGGGTGTGCCGACGTCCTGCATGACGGCGGTCATCGCGCCTCCACTCGCAACTGCGCCAGCGCCGCCGACAACTCCCCGACGATCACCTCAGTGCCCGGGTCGCCGTACAGGTTGTTGCGCTGGTCAGAATCGTCGACGCGCGCGTACAACTCAGGGGGAAGCCCGCGGTCATACTCGATGTAGAGCCACTCAGACGTGCGGATCGCTTGATTCGGGGGCACTTGATACGGGTAGTCAGCGAAGTATTCGTAGTAGACGGCGGGACGCCACTGCGCGTTGTCAGCTGCGAGAAGTGGCGCCCAACTCCGACCTTGAATGGTGCCCGGAATGGACAGACCAGCCATGTCCAGCAGGCTTGGTGCGAGGTCGATGTTGAGCACCGGCGCCGCACGCTCGGTCCCCGGATCGGGGATCCCCGACGGCCAGCGCACGAGTAGCGGGACATCAGCACTCACGTCGTAGGCCCAGCGCTTGCCCGTGAGCGTCTGTTCACCCCAGGAGTAGCCGTTGTCGCTGGTGTAAACCACCACCGTGCCCTGCGCACGGGGACTGGCGTCGACGTAGTCAAGGATTCGACCGATTTCGCGGTCAAGGCCAAGCAACGTCTCGCAGTAGCGCTGGTAGACGTCTTCAAGTCGACCGGCCGTGCCCTCCCAGACATTGCGCTCCAGGAGCGTCTCCCAGGTGAAGCCCTCACTGGGAGTCGGCATGAGCGGAACGCCGTCGTAGACACCGGCGAGGTCGGTGGGCGGCAGGAACGGCTGGTGGACCGCCTTGTGCGCCAGCACCAGGCAGCTCGGTTGCTCGGGATCCCCGGCAGCGAGCCACTCAAGCGCCAGATCGGTGAGGTCGGTGGAGACATAGGTGCCCGGTCGTGGAGTGTCCACGCCGTTGATGACCAGCGGGCAATCGAAGTAGACGCCCTGCCCTTCATCAACGGTGAAAGTGATGAAGGTGTCGACACCGCGCAGATCGGGGAGCGACCCCGGCATGTGCCATTTGCCGATGTAGCCGCAGCGGTAGCCGGCCGCCGCGAGCGACTCGAAGAACGTCGGATTGTCCGGATTCCAATCGGTCATGTTGTTGACCACACCGTGCCGACTGGCATATTCACCGGTAACGAAACTGGCACGTGAGGGGCTGCACAGCGCGGTCGTCACCGTGGAGTCGGTGAAGCGCACCCCCTCGGCCGCGATGCGATCGAGGTTCGGGGTCCGAAGGCCGGGCGCCACCCCCGTGAGTTCGAGGTGATCCGCGCGGTGATCGTCGCTCAGGATGACGATGAAGGAGGGCGAATCGGTATGCGCGGTAGCCAGTGTCGCGTCAACCGGAACTTCGATGGGCTGGCCACCCGAGGTCGGCCCGCAGGCGGCCAATCCGAGGGTTGCGCCCGCGCCCGCCGCACCCGCGAGCACCTGGCGGCGCGTGAGTTCGTTCACGGGCCAGTGCGGAAAGCGGCGTTGAACTCCGCGATCGTCATGGATTCAAGGCGCGGCGCGTAGTCACCGATGTATTCCTCGGCGAACTGCCCGTAGGGGACTCGCGTCACCGCGCCCGCGAAGGATTTCTTCGGCAGCAGATTGCGATAGAGGAGGAATGCGTCAGGTTGGTTCGGACCATTCTGAGCGCTCCAGGCAAGGAAGTTCACGCCGTCGTACGACGAACGATCGACCTCGACGATCTGGTCTGGCGCAACGACCGCGATGCGATAGTTCCCGTCCGCATCGACCTTCACCTCATCGTCACGAAGGCAGTCGACGACAGGGAGGTCGCCTTCGTTGACGTTCTGGCACAGCGACCAGAACCGGACATCCTGCGGTGCCCGAGGTGCCTTGCCGGACACGACCAGGATCGACTCCGGGTCGTATGCCTTCTGCGCCGCCAGGTAGGAGGTGTCCGCATTGGCGTAGAAGCGCTCAGCTTCGCCGCGAACAAACCGGTCAGTCGCGCCGACCGCAGGCTCGAGCACCGGGCGATTCTCGGGTGGACCGATCTGCGAAGGCTTGCAGGGCTTGAGTTTGATGGTCTTGGCCTTCTTGCCCTTGCCCGACTTGATGGTGACCTTGGGGAGCGGACCCCCCGACGCGTTGCTGGTCTCAGAGACGTAGACGCGCATCATCACCACGGTCAGGTTGCTCAAGTCGGTGCCATTCCATGACGAGGCAGACAGGACATTGGGATTCTTGCCGTTGTCATCACTGCGCGGAACGACGTTGATCGTCCACTTCCGCTTCGCGCCCTTGCCAGTCCGCTTGACCTGCGTGTCGTTGACCGAGTCCACGAGCGAGGAGTCGGAGAAGCGGTAGGTCTGCATAGACCAGTAGCGGGCCTGTGGATCCTTACCGGTGATGACGATCCGCTCACCGGGCTCGTCGAGTTGGAAGATAGCGGCCTGGACGAAGTAGGCCGCGTTGGTGTCGGGGTAGGCGTAGTTGGCGTCGCCCGGGTAGGCGATGGGCCACGCGCACTGCCGGTCCGGCTCAGTCGGGGTGAGCAGGATCGCCTGGGCCGACGAAGGCAGCAGCGCCGCTCCGACCACAATCGCCGCCCCGCCGACTAGCCAGCGACGCATCGACACCTCCCGCATAGTCCCGTTCGGCGAGGCTAGCGGCCGGTACGTGCACGTGTCATCCGCTCGTGATGAACGACACTCGCACCTCACGACGGGGATTGTCGACGTTCGAGTCGACGAAGACCACGCTCTGCCAGGTGCCGAGCGTCAGGCGCCCGCCGATCACCGGGATGACGAGGCTCGGTGAGATGAACGCCGGTAGCACGTGGTCGCGGCCATGCCCGGGAGAGCCATGACGATGGTGGTACGCCGCGTCCCGTGGAAGCATTGACTCCAAGATGAGCGCGAGGTCCTCCTCCGACCCGGCACCGGTCTCGAAGATGGCGACGCCCGCCGTCGCATGCGGGACGAAGACCGAGCACAGACCGTCACCTTTGCCGGCGCAGAATCGAGCAACCTCGGTCGTGATGTCCGTGGTGAGACGGTCGCCGGTGGTCATCGTGAGGACGAGCGTTTCCATGGGCTCATTGTGGCGGGAGTTCCGTGACCCAGACCCGGGTGGCGAACCACTCCACCTCACTTGTTCGCGATAACAAGGGTTAGCTCGCTAATTAAGCCTCGTTATCGCGGACAGACCGCGGGTGACGCCCCGCCGATGCAACGTGTCGCTCCGACGACGTCACGTGAAGTTTCGACGATGTCGCGTGACGCTACGACGAGGGACCGTCCGCTGAGTCCGACGGCCGCGCTCCGGGGGCGTCGTCGGTGGACGCGGACGGCGCCTCACCGCCGGTCCGGCCACCATTGGGCACCCAGCCACGCCACAGGACGATGGCCCCGCCAGCGAGGATGACGACGCCGAGACCGGTGCCAATCGGATTGTTAGACAGAACGCTGCCGTCGATGACACCGATGCCCATGAAGAACCAGAAGCCGCCGATCATGAGGAGGACCAGGCCGACTGCGCGAGTCAACGGATTCATCTGGTTCACGCCAACACTGTGGCATGGGAGGGCAGATTCGGCCTCGAACCCGACTTGTCATCCGATTAACGGACGACTCGCGTTGACACCTCGGGGCGTGGATCCGTACCGTTGAGTAGTCACACAGAGCACTATGCGCCAAGGGTGACACCTGCTACCGGCCGGCGGGCGCGCAACATCGCGCTTGGGAGAAGCCTCCTGAGCGCGCCGGGGACCAAGAACGCTTTGGACCTCGGGAGGTCTTCATGAACCGCATTGTTCTCGCCGGTGCTGCTGGAATCGTTGCCGTTGGAGCAGTTTCCGCATCGGCCGCATCTTTGGGTGGCATTACTTCTGAAAGGGTCGGTGTCGACAACGCAGTTGTCGCCACATGTCAGACGACGCAGAACGCCATCAAGGTTGACTACACGCTTGCATACGAACCTTCGCTTTCAACGGCTCAGTTGGGGTCCTACAAGGTGGCAACGGTGGACTTCACCGGCTTCGATGCGACGTGCAACGTCCTGCCCTACTACCTCACGCTGAGTGGTAGCGGGGGGACATCACTGCTCGATGATTCCGGAACCACGTCAATTTCTAGTGGCGCCATGTCCATCGACGTCAGCGCCGACAATGTCGACGGCGAACTCGTTACGGGCATCGCGCTTGCCATTGTCGGCAACACTCCGTAATAGGCGGCGGCCCTATGACCATCAACTTGATTTCCCAAAACGTAGACGGCGAGCTGGTTGACAGCATCGCCGTGGCGATCGTGGGCTAGTCCCGTGCCCACGAGGGTGAGGGTCGTCGGCGGGCTCGGGCTCGTCGGCGCTCTCATCCTTGTCCCAGCAACGACCGGATACGCAGCCGGACTAGGCGGAATCACCAGCGCAGATCTCTACGCGCAACACGGCGAACCGGGCGTCATCGGCTTCATGAGCGACGGCTTCGCCACCAACAAGACTGAGGATCTGGACGGTCGCACGCTGGCCGACGGTCAGGTTTGGTCGGCAACGCCCGGCGACTTTGAAGTGATCAAGAAGACCGACGAGGCTGCCGCACAAACAGACAACCCTCCCCTTTCCATCGCCACCCTCCCCTGGATCTCGATTCCCACCACAAAAATCACCTCCCAGATCACCAAGCAAGGGGCCGGCCAGTTCGGGCTCCTCATGCAGGCTGATCAAGCGACCCAGACCGGCGTCGCCCTGCGCTTCCTTGACACCGGCAACGTTGAAATCGCTCGGCTGCACAACAGCAACTGGGCCACCTTGGCGACGGCGACCTCATCGGCCATCGGCACCTGGTCCTTCACCTACGACCACGGCACCTACACCGCTACTAACGGATCCACCACACTCACGTACACAGCAACGCCCTCGGAGGACTCGGCCTGGCGCGCCTTCGGGGACGTCGGCATCTTCGTCAAGGGCCCCGGCGCAAAGAACGCCGCCTGGACGAACTTCATCGTGGAGACGCCATGACGCTGCTCCGCGAGATACGTCGCCCAGGTAGCCGCGCGCGCCGCATCTGGATGATCGCTAGCGGCCTCTTCACCGCGGCCTTCGTGATCAGCGTCGGCATTCTCGCCTGGCCAGCGACGCTTGGCGGCAAGGCGACATGGGTGTCCGTCGCGGGCACCTCGATGGAGCCGAACTACCACACCGGCGACCTCGTGCTCGCCTGGAACGACGACGGCTGGCAACTCGGCGACGTCATCCTCTACGGCATCCAGGGATCGAACGACGGCCTCATCGTCCACCGACTCGTTTCCGGCAACGCGCAGGACGGCTGGTACGCGCAGGGCGACAACAAGCCCCGCATCGACCCCTGGCTGATCCCCAACGACGCGATCGGCGGTCGCGAGATCCTGCACGTTCCCAACGCCGGCACCGCCCTCACCTGGGTCCGCAGCCCTCAGGTCCTCGCCATCATCTGCGGCCTACTCGTCTTCTGGGCCGTGCTCACCGGACCCCGCTACATCAAGCGGCGAATCGGGCGCGTCCCTGTGACTGAGCCGGCTGTCGTCGACGGTCACGCCGCGCAGACAGTCGACCTGCACCGCGAAGGCGGCCGCTTTTCACTGCCGCTCGAAGTCGAGGTGGAAGGCACCGTCCCGGTGGAAGTGTGGGTGACGCGCGATGGGTCCACGCAGATCGCGCGCGGGACGCTCACCATCGCGCATGAAGTCACCACCGAGGACAAGCGACTCGTCGGCGGACCCATCACCTGGGACGACGACACCGATCAGGAGTCGATCGACAGTCTCGTCACGAGCGCCAAGACCGCCGCCAAAGCCTAGTAGCGGCGGCAGCTCAGCCCACCAGCGAGAAGACCGCCCCTTCGAGATCAGCCAGGGTCGCGAGCCGGCCAAACGGCGTGTCCTCCGGCCCATGCAGCACGGTGCCCCCGGCACTGATTGCGCGCTCCACGGCGGCGTCCACATCACCCACCGCGAAGTACGTCATCCAAAACGACACCGGTGCGGCGAAGGCTCCCATCGAGCCCATGACCGGCGCGCCATCGAGATCAAGCTGTCGGTAGTCGGCCATGGGAGGAGCCGGATCGGGCGAGGACTCGGTGTAGCCGAAGAGTCCGCGCAGGAAGGCCCGGGTCGCGTCCACATCGGTCGACTGCACGTCAAACCACGCGGGGAATCCGGTCTCATCACGACGAGCGAATCCGCCGAAGTCCGCCGCCTCCCACAGACCAAAAACCGCCATCGCGGGATCCGCCAACACCGCCATCTTGCCGAGGGGGCCGATCGTCATGGTGGGGGCGAGGACTTGACCACCCGACGCCGCCGCAGACGCCAGTGTCGCCTCGATGTCCGTGGTCCCGACGTACACGGTCCACGACGGCGGATAGTCACCATTGATCGGTCCGACACCCGCGACGGGAACGTCGTCCGCGAACCACATGGCGTAGCCGCCGAACTCCGGTCCCGAGCGCTCACCGGCACGCCATCCCATCGTCGCGGCATAGAACTCAAGTGCCGCATCGACGTCGTTCACCATCAGATCAACCCAGCACGGCACACCGGTGCGGAAGGTCACGTCACTCATCGCACTACTTCCGCTGTAGGAGCCACACCAGGTCGGTGAGCGTCTGGCCTTCGAATTCGGTGGTCCCCACGACCACCTCACCGGACCACTCCCCCGCCTGGACATCGAACGCTGAAGCGCCGATCCGGATCGCGTCGGGGTCGACGAGTTCAAAACCGGCGACCTCCAGAGCGCCACTCATCAGGTAATCCTGGATCTCGCGGAGACGATCGCCTTCATAGCGCCAGCGAACGGTCACGAGGCCCTTGCCCGCCGGGAAGTAGTCGATGAGCACCTCGCCAACGCCTTCGCCGACCGCGGCCACCGTGCCACCCTCAAGTGCAGGGAGAGTTGCGAGCCAGGCGGGCTCCACCATCGCATCGGCTTTGGCCTCCAAGCGCACCTCGGTCGCGGGCTCCCCCTTGTCGGGCTTGGAGTACGTCGCCACGGCGAGCCGCAGACCATCGGCTGTCCGCGTGGCCACGAGCGTCGCCGTGGTGTCCGTGGTGCTGATGGAGTTGAACTTCCAGTCCTCGGGGACCCCACCGCCGAACTTCTCGAGATCGCCACGGCTCAGCCGGTCATCGAGCCCCAGCATCTGCTCGTTGGTCACCACACCCTGCCAGGAGTCCATCAAGAAGCCCGCGCCCGAGATCGTTCCCGCAGGGAGCGGGACATCCGCGGTGAAGAGAGGCAGGGAGCCGGACACGTCCGCGGTCGTGGGCTGACCGATGAGGGCGGCAAACTTCTCCAGTTCCACCTCGGCGACGTCAGCGAAGAGTGCTCCCGTGGGCGTGGGCACCGGGCTGGGAGACACGGACGTCGGTGTGGGCGCCGCCGAAGTACTCGCCGAAGAACTTGTCGAACTCGACGTTGACGATGACGGCTCGGCCGAACTCGATGCCACATCGCTGGACTGTCCACCGCATGCCGCCAGGACAAGCACGGCAGGCGCGACGAATACGCCAGGCACCATGCGACGTTGTCCGGGCATACGCATCCGCGGCATGGGCTCACGTTACGGGACACGAGACCCGATGACCCACGGATTGGGCTCTAAGGTGACAGTCATGACGCAACCGCGACACAGTCGTTATCGACGGCTGTCACGAGTGCGTCCCGTGTCAGATCCCACAGAGCGGCCGCCGTGGAATCGGCTCATTCCATTGGTCACGGCCGACACACTCGCGATCGCCCTGGTATGGATGACCCGCCGGCTCATCAGCCAGCATGACTACCCCGAACACTGGTGGTAGGACCGCTACGACGGCAGATCCACCCGAAGGTGGCCCCCCTCGGGAACCGACTCCAGCAGCACGCGGCCCCGGCTCAGTCGGTTGAGGGTGACCATGCCGAGCCCCGGCTCGACCGCGTTGGGCCCACTGCCGTTGTCCAGCACGTCCACGAGCACGTCATCCCCCTCCTGCTGCACGGTGACGGTCGCCCTTGAGGCACCACCATGGCGGTAGGCATTGCCCACCGCCTCGGCAACGACCACGGCGACCTCCGGTCGGCGTCGCACCCCGGTCGCGCCGCGCTCAGTCAGCGCTGGGTCGAGCTCAATCTCGAGATCGCACAGCCCGTTCCACAGGGACTGCACCCGAGCCAGGTCCGCCGCCACATCTCCTGACCACTCCCCGGGAAGGGCTGACTCACCGAGCACCTCGAGGGCCTCACCCAGACACTGCTGATAGGCATCACCGTCACCGTCCAATGCGGCACGATCAACGCCCGCGGCACACATCGTGAGACGGGTCTGCACCGAACCGTGCAGGTGCTGCGCGAGATCCGACAGGGTCACCGCCAGCTCCCGACGCAGCGCCTCCTGACGAATGTGGGCGCGAGCGACGCCACTCTGCAGTGAGTCAAGGGCCTGGGTGCGCACATCGTCCAGCGCACCAACCATCGAAATGAGGACGATACCCGCCGTGACGCCAATGACTATGGCGCCCACCTCACCTGCGGCACCTGAACCAGCGCCGGGCAGGAAAGCGACCAACAGGACGATGCCCATCGTCGCGAGGTAGCCCAGGACGAACCACACCTGGCGCAACTGTGACCTGGCCGCCATGAACGTGTCCGCGATGCGCAGCACGGCGTAGACCACGGCAACAGCAACCACAATAAGCACCGGAGCCCACGCCGCACCGACCGCGCGGATAGCCGCACCGGGTAGGCCAATACCGATGAAGACAGCGGTCGCGGCCGGGAGGAAGCGTGGCGCGGAGACGAACTGACGCAGCACGCCCTTGAAGCGTGGCTTCGGGTATTCCGCCTCGGCCTGCTCCCAGAGCGCGTGGCTGAGCGGACGAACCGAGTCGCGGGCGGCGGCACCGACCTCCACGGCCACCTGATGCCACGCGTCGGCACCACTGGAATCACGGACAGCCGGTGCTGCGGCGGCCAGGATGCGTTCGCGCGCCCGGCGCAACGACTCATCCACCTCACCCCGCAAGGAACCGCGCAGGCCGTCGACGATGCCCTGCTCACGCAGCGCCTCGGCGGCCACCGCCACCTCTTGCTCGAGCAGTGCCGCGCGCTCACGACGGAAGCGGTCACGCGCTTCGAGGAGGAGCGACATCGCCATGCCGAACGCCACCGTGGTGATCCCGGCAAAGAGGAAACGCACCCAAATCGGGATGATCGTTTCTACACCGAGTACGTCATCGGCGACCTCCATGCCCGCGGCATAGATGAAGCCAGCGCTCAGATAAAAGCCGACGTAGAGCCACAGCGGAATGGGCTTGATAGCCCGGTTGCGCAGGAAGGTGAAGTTGGCGATCACGGCATAGCTGACGGCGAGGACCGCAGCCCCGGCCGTCACCGCGGCCATCGTGGGCAACTGCTCCGGCGTGACCTCGCGCGAACCCAACGTCCCACCGGTGAGCACGATCTGCGGGTACGTCAGAGCGGTGCCGATGACGATCACCTGCCAGGACAGTGCCCAACGCCCAGTGATCCGCTCGATCAAGGTCGAGATGTCCTGTGACCCCGCGGTCGGTCTGATCCCCGTCGTCATCATGAGCCCTCCGCGGCCGGGGAGAGCGTGAGGGTCGCCTCCGCCGACTCATCGATGGCCTGCTCACTCCACGCCCAGGGGAACTGCTCACCGGTCTGCCAGGCGTCGATCTGATCGCTGTAGTTCGGGTTGTAGGCGTGGCCGCTATTGCCGGTGAGGTTCACCCAGGTTGACGCGTCAAAGTTCGACAGGTCCACCACCTGCCGCATGCTCGGCACCCAGTTCACCTCGTAGCCCTCGCTGGGGGTCCAGCCCGTCGCATTGACGATGCCGCTGCCGCCGGCGGTCTCGATCGGCCCGCGGTTGAAGAGCATCTCGATGGGCTTGATCCCTGACGACCCGAGCGTCGCGTTCTGCAGGAGCAGGGTGTGCAAGGCGCCCCAACGCCACGCACTCGGGTCATCACCCTGAAGACCGGTCAACTCACTGGCGGCCGCATCCAAACTGGCCGCGATCACCGCGTCACGACCCTCGGTCTCCGGTGTCGTGGCGTCATCCCACCATGGATCGTTGGGCACATCCCACAGGCGCCGAATGACTTCGAAGTACTGGTCATCACCACTTGCCGTGGTGAATTCAGTACCGGTCTTCGCATCGAACATGCGGGTGATGAGTTGGCGCCAGAACGCGTTGAAGTACGCCGCAGCCGCCGACTCGCGCGTCTGCTGGTAGTCCCAGCCATCGAGGAGCGCGACCGCTGGCGTTGCCTGATCCGAGACCGGCATCTCAACCAGCCGGGGGACGAGGAAGTCCGCGTTCGCACTCCAACTATCCATCTGGATCGACTGCATGTCGGCGACGGTGAAGGGTCGACCATCGGCGATCTGACCGGCGATGAGGTCGACGATGCGTTGACTGCGTGAGCCGTAGGACCAGTCGTCGGTGATGAAGTTCGGGTAGTCCGGTCCGATGACGGCCTGATTGGCCGTCACGATCCAGCCCTCCGCAGGGTTGTAGGTCCACGGCAGTTCGTCAAAGGGGATCTGACCGGTCCAGCTGAAATCGCTCGACCACCCGGGCACCGGCCACTTGCCGTCATAGCCCGACCGCACCGGAACGACACCGGGCATCTGGTAGCCGATGTTGCCGTCGATATCGGCGTACAGGAGGTTCTGCGCGGGGACCGCGAGGACTCGAGCCGCCTCGCGGAAGCCGGTGAAGTCCTCGGCGTTGTTCAAGAGTGCAAACGCATCGAAGGTCGGTGCGGGGGTGAGCGCGGTCCAACGCAGCGCGACGGCGTAGCCGCCGTCGCGAGGCACCTCCGGAGCGCTGGCGTAGCCGGGCGCTGGCACCGGAGCGTCCTCGCCCACCATGACGAAGGTGTCGCCGGCCTCGGCCACATCCGAGATGAGTGGCCCGGAATCCGTGGACCGCACGGTGATTTCGACCGGGTCTCCGCCCGCCACCTTGATCGTCTCGGTGCGCGTGGTCAGCGGCACAATCTGGCCGTCGTACTCATAGGAGTCGCCCTCGACCTTGGTGAGCACGAGGTCCGTGACGTCCGGGCCGGTGTTGGTGAAGCCCCACGCAAAGCGGTCCGTGTGTCCGATAAAGACTCCGGGCAGCCCGGCCATCGTCCAACCGGCGACCTGCAGCGTGCAGTCCGGTGACGCGGTGCGGCAGCGAAGCCCGGACTGATACCACAGGCTCGGCATCGCAGGTCCGAGATGCGGGTCATTGGCCAGGATCGGCAGGCCCGTCTGCGTGTGCTGCCCGGAGACCGCCCACGAGTTCGAGCCGATCCCATCGCCACTGGGTCCGAGCCAGGGATCGAGCAACTCCGCCGTTGCTCCGATCGCGAGAAGGGTGTCGGCGATCGCTGGCACGTCCTGCGGCGACACGGACATGGCCGCTGACGCAGAGGTCACCGAGTCGGGGATATAGGCACCGTCAGTGACGGTGCCACCCTCAATGATCGGCCGGTTGCGGTCGTAGGGGTAGGGCGGGAACACCTGCTCCGCCTGGTCAATCGATGTCGTGGAGGCGTAGACAACGCGGGCAATCTCATCGGACATGTTGCCGCGCAGGTCCCACGCGAGTGCCTTGAGCCAGGCCACCGAGTCCGCGGGCACCCAGGGCTCGATGACGTAGTCCGGATTCTGCAGCGACAGGACCGTGTATTCCAGGCTGATGTCGGCCTTGGCGCGCCCGTCAAGGTAGGCGTTGACGCCCGCTGCGTAGGCGTCGAGCATGTTGAGTGAGTGATCGCTCAGCAGACCCAATTCCTCTTCGGCAATGCGGCGCCAGCCGAGAGTGCGCAGGAAAGAGTCGGTGGGCACCTGGCTCTCACCGAACATCTCCGCCAAGCGGCCCGCCGTGATGTGCCGACGTACATCCATCTCCCAGAAGCGATCCTGGGCATGGACATAACCCTGGGCGAACATCAGATCGGTGTCGGAATCGCCGTAGATCGTCGGGATTCCAAGGTCATCGCGTACGACATTGACGGTTGAGGCAAGCCCCGCGAGTTCGATCTGACCTTCGGTCTGCGGCCAGCTGCGCTTCACCGTCCACTGGGCGAACGAGGAAGCGGTGGCCACCACCAGGAGCAGCACCACTCCGATCGTGCCCAAGACCCAGCGCCAGGTGCGACGCTTGCGGGCGGGAGTGGTCTCCGTTGTCGTCACGGGGCCAGGCTAGGGCTTCTGGATCCGACGGGGAGGCGCAGGTGAACAATAGGTGAACAAAGGGGGCGCCCCGGGTCCACCTCAGCGTGTACGGGAACAATCCCCTCAGCAAACACACGGTGAACTCTCGGAGGGCCCCTTTGGACTGGTTCTTGATCGCGATCATTCTGGTGGTCGCGCTCGCACTCATCTTCGACTTCACCAACGGCTTTCACGACGCCGCGAACGCCGTGGCCACGGTTGTCGCCACCCGTGCCTTGCCGGCAAAGTGGGCCCCCCCGTTCTCTGCGTTCTTCAATTTCGCGGCCTTCTTCATCGTTGGCACTGCAGTGGCGAATACCGTCGCCAAGACCGTGAATGCGGAGAAGGCCACGCTTGCGGTGATCTTCTCTGCCCTCTTTGCCGCGATCGCCTGGAACTACATCACCTGGGCCGTCGGCATGCCCTCGTCGTCGAGCCACGCCATCATCGGAGGCCTGGTCGGTGCAGGCTTGGCAGCTGGCGGGCTCTCCGCGATCGACTGGGGGAGCGTGAGCAAGGCTGCCATCGGCATCATCGCCTCGCCCGTAGTCGCGCTCTCGATTGCGTTTCTCGCGGTGTACCTCGTTGGGCTCGTGCAGAGAATCACCAAGTGGCATGACAATCACCCCGTCTTCAAAGGGACGCAGGTCGTGTCGGCGGCGGCGCTGAGCTTCGGTCACGGCGCGAACGACGCACAAAAGACCATGGGAGTTATCGCCGCGCTACTCCTCGGAGCCGGCTACACCAGCATGGACGAGACCGGATCCACGGTGATCGTCCCAACGTGGGTGGCCTTCGCTGCGTACTCAGCCATCGCTCTCGGCACCCTTTGGGGCGGCTGGAAGATCATCGAGACCATGGGCCTGCGGCTCACCACCCTGTATGCCAACACTGGCGTGGCTGCCAACATCGGTGCCGTCACGGCCATCTTCGGAGCTACTTCCATTGGAATGCCCATCTCGACCACCCACGCTGCTGCTTCGTCCGTGGTCGGTGCGGGCATCGGGTCAGGAAAGGGTGCGAACTGGAAGGTCGTCGGCGAGATGGTCCTGGCGTGGGTGGTCACCATTCCGCTCGCCGGCTCCTTGGCGTTTGGGATGTACTACCTCACGCGCCTGCCGACTGTGCTGGCCTGGATCGCCGTGGGCGGCGTGACCATCGCCTTCGCGGCTTGGGCGCTGTGGGCCATGTTCCACACTATTCACGCTTCGGATGTGGAGCGAGAGATCTTGCCCGAGGACCAGTTGGACGACGGCCCCGATCCCATGCATCCCCACCTGAAGGGGCATGGACCGGTCGAGTAGAAACCCCTCGGCTGGGGGCTGGCGAAAAGGTGGGCCGAAGGCTAGCGGTGCGACTGCGCCGGGTGGCCGCCCTCGAGTGCACGGAGCACCAGGGTGTCCGGCAGGACGTCCACATGGCGCGACACAGCCCGGAAGGCCCGGCGTACCCGATCAGTGAACATGAACACAAGGTAAACAGATATCTCGGCGATGTCAAATCCATTCGACATCTTGGCCCTGGAGTGTCCACTTCTGTCGACACATTGCGTCGACTTCGTCAGGTGCGGACGACATCCAAAAACGCGCCAGGGGCTGGATGTGGCGCTGAGGGACGGGGCCTTAGCCCCCGCGATGCCACTCGGGCCGATCAACCCCGAGGGTCTTGGCCAAGGTGCGCGCGTTGCGCCAGATGTCCTTCGGCGCATGACCGGATCGCACGGCTGCGGTCCGTACCGCCAGCACTGCCTCCCCGGTGTCTACGGCGGCAAAGTAAGCAGCAAGGACCGAAGCGGAGTCTTCAGGTACTCGTCCGGCGGCCAGGGCCTCCACGATCTGGGAGACGCTGAGGCGCCGGCGCGCAGCGCCAAGATGGCGAACACTCGCCTCGAGTGCTACGTCGTCGGCTGCCCGATCTACCTCGGCGGGGACTGCCAGAGGGACCCCGAGGACGTCGAGCAGGGCAAAGAGTCTGCTCGCGCCGATCTCCATGTCCTCTCGGCCGCTCTCCAGATAGTTCAATGTGGCTCGCGAGACCCCGCCCAGTTTGGCCAGGTCCTTCTGGCTCAATCCCGAAGCTTTCCGATATGCCCGAATGACGGCACCGACGGCCGACACGGTCAGCGGTCCGGATCCGGTCATGCCCGCAGGCTAGGCGGTCGCCACGTCGAGCGACAATCCTGGTCGGCATCAACGCGGTGTCATCGCGTGCTACGTTCCGCCGATGGTCCATGTGACACCCCTGGACCCGGCCCGGGCTCCCACCGTCGTGATGTTCATTCGCCATGGCGAGAAGCCCAGTGATCATGGCAACCCCCGGGGTATTAACCACCACGGGGAGCATGACGACCATTCGCTGTCTGTCCGCGGATGGATGAGAGCGGGTGCATTGGCGGCCTGGCTGGCTCAAGCGCCGGCCGACGCGCCCACCGGGATCCGACGTCCCGAGCGGATTTTGGCCACCAAGCCATCGGCCGAGGCCAAGAGCCGTCGCGAGATCGACACCGCCGAGCCGATTGGCCGGCGACTGCGCGTCCTCGTCGACAGCGAAGTGGCGAGGGGTGACGAGGAACTCATTCGCGAATCCATCCTCTGCGATGCACGTCCGACCCTGGTCGTGTGGCACCACGGCGCGATGGGTCACCTGGTGCGGGGATTCCCCATCGCCAACGCCACCGAGGTCCCGCACCACTGGCCCGACGAGCGCTTCGATCTGGTGTGGGTGCTCTCGCGGGCTGCCGCAGAACCCGAGTACAGCTTTGCCTCCGTCGATCAGGCGTTGCTTGACGGCGACATTCTGCCCTCTGACTGAGTGAGGGATCCTGCCGAGATTCCCACCTCTCGCTCCACCGCCTCCCGAGCCCACTGATCTGCCTGTGCGCGCGTGATGACATCGGCGTGGGCCACGACCTGTAGGAGGAGACCGTCGAGGGTGGCCAAGATCCGCCATGCGGCCGCATCAACGTCCGTCACGACAAACTGCCCTGATTCGACCCCCGTGCGCAAAAGGGTCGAGAGTAGTTGCTGCCACTGCTCGTTCAATTCGCGCGAGCGCTGCTGCAACTCCGGTCGGCGTGCCGCCTCTGACCAGGCGTCCAGCCACACCTGCATCCCATCGGGATCCTCCGAACGCGAGTACGCATCAAGGACGGCGCGCAGCTGATCGAGTGGGGTCACCTCGGCCCGGACCGCCGCCACGACGGCGTCCAGATCGTCCCCCGCCACTCGAGCAAAGGCCTGGGCCAGGAGTTCATCCATAGACGCGTAGTAGTGGTGGATGAGTCCGCTGGAGGTCCCCAACTCCGCCGCGACGTCACGGACCGTCGTGCCGCCGATTCCCCGACGCCGCACGACCTCGAGAGTCGCCTCGATGATCGCCTCGCGTCGATCATCCGGGTTCATCCGTGCCATGGCAGCACCGTAACGCCTATTGCGCATTCGTCCAATAAGGCTCTAAGGTGGCGTTTACCTCGCTTCCAACCGCGGTAGGAGTCGCCATGATGCGGACCACTCCCTTCCACCCACGACTGTCTGAACTCAGCCAGACGCAGATGTGGGGCAATTGGGCCGGCTACCTCTCGGCCATCCGGTTCGACCTGTCCAGCAAGCACGAATACTTCGGCGTGCGCAACGCCGCCGGACTCTTTGACACGTCCCCACTGTTCAAGTACTGGATCCGCGGACGGGATGCCGAGCGCTTCTGCTCCTACGTCTTCGCCCGTGATGCCCGTGGGCTCAAGCCGGGTCGGGCGCAGTACACCATCTGGTGCGACGACGCGGGATTCGTCATGGAAGACGGCGTCCTGTTCCGCTTCTCCTCTGATGAATTCCTGCTGACGGCAGCCGAGCCCAATGCCGGCTATCTCCGCGGGCTTGCGCGCCCGTTCGACGTCGAGATCGTGGACGCCAGCGAGGAGTTCGCTTCCCTTGCGCTCCAGGGCCCCCGATCGGCGGCGATCCTGTCGGCGTTGAGTTCCGATATCGGCGGCCTCCGCTACTTCGGCTTCACGGAGACGAAGATCGCTGACGCGAATGTTGTCGTCAGTCGCACCGGCTTCAGCGGTGACCTCGGTTACGAAGTCATGGTTCCCAGCGGCGAAGCCCTTCAAGTTCTCGATGCCATCCTCGAAGCCGGCCGACCGCACGGGCTGCGACCCTACGGCGAGGAAGCATTGTCGATGACGCGGATCGAGGCGGGTCTTCCACTCATCGGGGTGGAGTTCACGTCGAGTCGCTACGCCTACACCGAGCATGAGCGCTTTACGCCGGATGAGCTAGGGCTCGGCTGGCTACTCAAGGGCATCGACGACCCCACACGACCATTCATCGGCCGCGAGGCCATCCTTGCCGAGCGAGCCAACGGCACCACGCGTTGGAGCACCGTCGGCGTCACCATCGAGTGGGCCGACTTCTACGAGCTCTTCGACTCGCGTGGCCAACTCGCCGTGCCCGATGAGATCCCGGTCGGCTGGGAGACCATGATCTACAACGACCGGGACAAGCGCATCGGCTACGCCACGAGTTTCATGTACTCCCCCGTCCTCCAGCGCCATATCGGCATCGCCCGGATCAAGCCGAAGTACGCCGAACCAGGTACCGAGGTTTACATCGAGCAGACCGTCAATCACGAGTACATCAACGTGCGCGCCACTGTGACAAAGCTGCCGTTCTACAACCCGGAGAGGAAGACGGCCTGACATGACCGACACCCAACGCTACGACGCCATCGTGATCGGTGGTGGCCACAACGGTCTCACCAACGCCGCCTATCTCGCAAAGGCCGGTCAGCGAGTCCTGGTCCTCGAGCAGCACAACATCGTCGGCGGAGCCGCGATCACGGAGGAGCTGCGCCCCGGATTCAACTTCACGACGTTCTCCTACGCGCTCAGCCTGCTGCGACCGGAAATCATCGCCGAGCTCGATCTCGTGCGCTTCGGCTTCATGCCGCTCTACATGCGCTCGCACTTCGCGCCCATGGACAACGGCGACTACTTCCTCATCGGCCCCGATGCCGCCGTCAACCGTCAAGAGATTGCCCGGCACTCCAAGGCCGATGTCGATGGCATGGAGCGCTTCGAGCACGACACGTCGCGCGTCAGGCAGTTCATCCGCCCGCTCTTTGACAGCATCCCGCCCAATCTCTTTAGCGATGACCCAGCCGACACCGAGCGGATGGCCTGGCTGGTCAAGCATCTCGGCAACGCCGACAAGAAGCTCCTGCATGACACCGTGCGCCTGCTCACGGGCAGCATCTCCGACTTCGTCGACGACTACCTCGAGTCCGACATCATCAAAGCGACGATTTGCTCAGCCGCGTGCGTCGGCATCAAACTCGGTCCGATGTCGCCCGGGTCGGGCATCAACTGGCTCTACCTCTCCATGGGCGAGCACGACGGCCTCGGCGGCTCCTGGTCCTTCCACAAGGGCGGCAACGGTGGCTTCACCCAGGTGCTCGCCCGCGCGGCGACCGCCTACGGCGCTGACATCCGACTCAACTCCCACGTCTCCGCCTTGATCACCGAAGGGGGCGAGGTCCGTGGCGTCGCTCTCGCCGACGGCACCGAGTTCCGCGCGCCGGTCGTGGTCAGCTCCCTCGATCCGCGGCGTACCTTCTTGCAGATCGCCGACCCCCGCGAGCTGCCGGCAGACCTTGTCGAGACCATCCAGCGATTCCGTTTCCAGGGCATCACGTCGAAGGTCAACTTCGCCCTCGATGGCGTGCCGCACTATCCCGCGCTCGGTGACCGCACCGACCAGTACGGCGGCTTCATCAACATCGCTCCCACCGTCGAATACATGGAGCGGGCCTACGACGCCGCGAAGTACGGCTGGTATAGCGAGCATCCCTACATCGACGCGTCGATCCAGTCGTTCATCGACCCGGACATGGCGCCCCCGGGCAAGCACGTCATGTCGTGCTACGTGATGTACACCCCGTACAAGCTTAAGGACAGCACCTGGGATGCTCAGGCGGAGAACATGGCCGACCGGGTGCAGGCGACCATGCAGCGCTTCTTCCCCAACTTCAACGATCTCGTGCTCCAGCGCGAGATCGTCACGCCCGAGACGATCGAGTCACGGACGGGCCTGTCAGAGGGCAATATCTACGCCGGGGAGTTCTTCCCGCACCAGATGTACTTCTTCCGGCCCGCCCCCGGCTACAGCGACTACCGAACGCCGATCCGCGGCTACTACCAGTGCGGCTCCGGCACCCACCCCGGCGGCTGCGTGATCGGTGCCCCCGGGCGCTTCGCCAGCCAGCAGATCCTCACTGATACTCGACGCTAGGAGGCCGTCCGGCACGCCTCGGCGAGATCTGGGAAGTCGGTGATGACGGCATCGACCAACGCATCTCTTGCTAGGAGGTCAAAGACCTCGCCGTAAGAATCTGCTCCCGGAGGCAGGGCATCGGCTCGCAGAGTCCAGGGCGTGACGTACATCCCCGCCGACTGAGCCGCCGACGCAAGGTCGTTGACGCGGAGCCCACCGGCAACATCTTGCTCAAGGAGCATGACGATGTCAGGCCCAATACCGTCGGCCCATTCTGCGAGCGCACTCACCCGCGCGGGATCGCGCATCCAGTCGACGTCGTAGTTGATCCACTCACCGTTCGGCAACCGCTCGAAGACCTCCTGATCAGCGGTGCGGCCAATGAGTTGCGTGAGCGGCACCGTGATGCCGGTGCGCGGGGCGATCTCCTCGCGAATATGTCGAAGGGCTTGAGGATCGAAGCTCATCACCCGACACCCGTCTGCAGCGGTGCGGTATCCATAGCGACCGAGAACGTCGTACACCGCGGCCGCGAGATCGCCTCCTTCACGCTCGTGGAACCAAGGGGACTTGAGTTCGGTGAAGATGCCGACGCGACGCCCGGTGCTGTGCTCGATCCCGGCGAGGAACTGCAGCTCCTCCTCGAAGGTGTGGAAGCCGAAGCGGCCCTGCCACACCGGATACCGATCCGGCCAGACCGGGAGCACGTCTCCGTCGACCACCCGGAAACGGGAGGAGACCCCGAGCGTGAGGATCTCCTCCAGGTCGAAGTCAATGACGTAGAAGTGGCCGTCCTCACGGGCACGCCCCGGGAACCGCTCGGCCACATCGCTCACCTCATCGAGCCACAGATCGTGATTGACAAGGAGTTCGTTGTCACGCGTCATGACAATGTCGTGCTCGACATAGTCGGCTCCCTGCGCCACCGCGAGGGCTTTCGCCGGCAGGGTGCTCTCAGGGAGATAGGCGCTCG
>Ga0208542_1000272_pt1 | contig 24098 bp, 29 predicted proteins | sample DEB08_DNA_3_FD_185495 | JGI IMG/M metagenome (GOLD analysis project Ga0208542, IMG submission 185495) | Aqueous microbial communities from the Delaware River and Bay under freshwater to marine salinity gradient to study organic matter... | ecosystem: Environmental > Aquatic > Marine > Coastal ... | reverse complement strand
TCTTACTTCTTCTCACACTGTTGTGTATTACTCTAACGATTACTCATTAGAAGTACGGTTACAATCAGAAGACCGAGCGCATAGAATAGGGCAAACATCAAAGGTGACATACGTAGATTTAATGGCAGATCATACTATAGATGAGAAGATTGTGAAAGCATTGAATGCTAAAATAGATCTAGCTAGTCAAGTTATGGGAGAAGACCCAAAGAAAATACTATTCGGATAATGCTCTTTCGAGCAATACTTCGAGTCTTATCACTCGTTCTTTTATTTCTGGGATGTCTTGTAATATTATTTTTTCTAGTTGCACTTGTTTTGATTCAACTGCTTGTAGCCGTGTTGACATCATTCCGTAGGTTGCACCTGCGGTTACTAAGATCAATCCGACCCAAATAATATTTTTAAGACTGTTATCCATCGTTCATCGTATCGTTAATTAATTTTAACACATCATATGTGTTGACGCTACCGCCGTCTGCTTTTCGCATTACAGGGATACCACTAAAATACGGATCAGCGTTGGCATTAAGAATATCTAACGCTGCTTGTGATCCGCCTTCTGATGGCATTACTTTATTTCCATACATATCTAAACCTGTGTTTACCGTTTTATTTGTTGGTACACCGCCCGCTGGAAAGTTAGCGCCTGCCCCCATAAAGAGATCACTTCCAAATAAATCATTTGGTTCTTCTGTGTTCATATCTATTTGATTTCTAAGACCTTGAAACTCAGGGTTAAGCTGAGGGTCATAAATAGGATTAATTCCAGAAAGAGTTTCTTGAAGTTTTGCATCATATTCTTCTTGTGACATTGAATCTGTATCAGTTAATTCTTTTTCTGTTTCAGAATCATCTAATAAAGAGTCAGCTAGATCATCTTGATTTAATAAGCTGTATTGATTTAATAAATTAGTAAACTCTTCATCATCTATCATATCCTCTTCACCTGGCTCTGCGCCTGCTGGTATACCAAACCTATCTGTCTGATCATCTGGTAAAAACATAGTTCGATCTAAAGTCATGTCCTCCGTTTCAAGTTGTGTTGGCATAAACTTTCTAAATCCAGGGTCCATGTCTACAGCATCAAACTGTTCTGCATTTTTTGATGATTTTAAATCAGCTATTTTTTTATTCATGCCTTTCATGTATGTCTCATAAAAATTTTTCATTCTGCTTGGCGACTCGCTCATGTTTCTATCCATGAAACTTAAATCCATTAAAGGCTCACCTGTTCTTATTTTGTTTATATTTCTAACTAAACCCAGCGGGCTTATATTTCCTGCCTGCGTTGCTGCACCTAATAATACTTTAAGTGGATTAGGGTGTACTTGTTTAAATAAGTTTTTATCTCCTGTTTTAAAAGCTCCTTGATTACCAACAAAATCTCCTCTTAATTCACTAAAACGTGCGCCTGCATCTGATCCCATGATACCACCTGTATTGGTAACGGAACCTGGACCGAATTCTCTTATAACTTGATTAAGAGCTGCTGCTCTGCTTTGATTATTTAAATCACGGCTTACACCGCGTAGATCTTTTACTATCTCTTCTTTTCTATCATCACTTGTATTCTTGTTATTGTATTCATTTCTTAATTGATTCTGTTCTGTTTTAAATCTAGCAACTTGACCTTGTGATCCTGAAACACCAGACAGACTTTGTACGCCTTGTGATTGCATAGATCGCGCTGCATCTCTTCTATCTTCCGCTGCTTTTTTTTGCGCTGCTTTATTAACTGAAGGTTTAGGTGTTGCTGAAGGAGAATTTCTAGGTCTAGGTGAAGTGTATCTTTTGCCTCCGTGTGGGTTTGGTCTTGCCATTATGCTGCTCCTTGTCTAAGTGAGCCGAGGCCCGCGTTTGCATTACTTCGTAAAGCGATCGCTTCATCTAAGTTACCACCAGCTAGTGCTACACGTTGTGCATTATTAATTGGTGATGGTGCTGCTGAAGCTGTCTCCAAAGCACTCATATCTGTTGGTGTGAAGCCGCCTTCAGGCATATTAAACCCACTCGGTGCTTCAGATGTTGCTGTATTAAATTGTCTCTCTCCTCTAATAGCTTCTGGTACTCTACTTTGTTCATCAAACTCATCCTCTGCTCTTACATTATAAACAGGTGATTGTTCCATGTCTCCTAAAACAATTAGTTCTAAAATATCATTTACATTATTAATATCGTATCCAGCCATTACCGCTCTTTCAGGATCAAAGAAATTTCTACCTATTGTTACTAAAGCAGATTTTCTTGCTACGTCACCCAAAGTTGGATCTAAAACTTTTGTCATGCTATCTAAAAATTTAGGATCAGATAACCCATTCATACCAAAACGTGCCATTAACATAACACCAGCAGAACTAATAGGGTTTGATAAGATTGCACCACCTGTAAACAAGTTAGCAATAGAACCAAGACCACCTAACACACCACGACGTTTAACAAATGATGAAACGTTTCCGTAGTTAGGTACTTCAACAGCTCTTGCTAATTCAATTACTTCTGATATTTGTTGTAATACTCCCTCAGCATGTTTTGTTTTTACCGCTTCAGAACCTGGCACTTGTGATTTAAACATTTCAAGAACACCAGCTCTTCTTTGAATATCATTTAAAGAAAAAGCATCAGCTATTTTTTCAATGTCCATAACAGGAATGTTGTAATTAATTGTTTGTGTCTTTGGTGTAATTTGTTTTCCTGTAACAAATGATTTAGCTCTCTTCCAAATACCTGCTTCGTTATCTAATATTTTTATTTTACCACTTACAAAGTCTGTATTTTTATTAAGTATATTATTAAAGTAAGCACTTGTTGACGCATTAAATGCATCATCTCCAAATGCTTTACGCATTTCCCTAAGTGCCATAGGTGATGTTATAGTTTGATCATCAAAGAATATTTTTGCCATTTGATCCGCATATAAATAACCAGGTCTTTGAACAGCTCCTGGTATAGCAATATTAGGATCTGTTTGTTTAAGAAGCATTGCTGTTCTACCTTGTAGACTATCAGCGTTTTGAAATATAAAATCGTTTGCAACTGTGTAACTATCAGCCCATTCTTTAGCAATTGCTTGTTGTTCTGGTTTTAATGTTTTCCAACCTTTAGGGTCATTCATTGCTTGTAAAGCAACACTATGAAAATCATTTATCATTAAAGCCTCATCAGAATTCTCTGATAGCTTTAAGTTAGGCATATTTCTTTTAACTTGATTTAATCCTTCAATAAGAGATTTGAATTGCTGAGCATTTAAATTATCAGGTAGTGAATCAAACTGCATTAAAGCATCTTCAATATCAGCACCAGATCCTTTGATACCTTTCATTAAATTATCAAAACTTATTTGTTGACCGTATACATAGTCATTAGGACCAGCTTGTATTGGCGTAGTCTGCATAGGTATTTGACCTTTTGTTTTTGCCGTACGCATAGCCAAAGCCATTTCTTTTATTTTATTTGTTGGTATGAAAGCTTCTCCATTAAGAGCGTCAGCATATTTTGCTACGTTATTATACAATACACCTTTCATTATGCCGTATTGACCGATCATATCTCTAAAACCTTTGTCTATCATCAAACCTGCATCACTAAATAATTGAACAGGTGAAAAAGTTTCAATGTTTCTTAGCATTGCTTCATAAGAAGCAGCTAACTGTGCATTCTGTGCTGTACGTGCGTTTGTTGCAACGATTGGAAATAGACCTACAACTGGAGGTAGACCTTGTACTAACCCACTACTTGATACGTTAAACGTACTCATTGGTATGTTGTGTGTTCTACCAAGTGTTGCCAATCGTTTTGCTTCACTATCTATACCTAAAAAGTTTTTACCAATAAATGGTTTTATGTAAGGAAAAAGTTTTGCTAACCCACCAGCACCACCTGACCACAGTAGTTCATTTCTAATATTTAAAATGTTTTCTACAGTAGCGTCATCACTTTGATCTGGGGGTATGTCTTGTAAAAATCTATATGATTCGTTTAACATATCATACACAGCATCTGATCCTGCTCTTGCGAGCATGTTAACCATAACAGTGCTCTTAACTGGATTCTGTTCTAAATACCCGCGAAGTCCTTGTCTTCTAGCTTCATTTGTAAATAAAGGTATGTTAAAATTTTTCTTACTAGCAAACTTTACGTTACCAAGTGATAACCCTGCTAAAAATATATCAGACGCTATAACAGATATATCTCCAGCTGCTCTTTTTGGATCTTTCGGAGCATTTTTGTAAAGTAGATTTGTATACGCTTCGCCAAGAGCCTTAGGTGAAAAATTAAGTATGGATTCGCCGCCTGGAAGTATCTTACCTATTTCTCCCGCTATGTCGCCAGCGTATTTAAAGCTAGACATTTCTGCTTTACTTTTTTGAAAAGCAAGGTCTGCAGCAAGAGGATCTTTAATTTGCATTTCTGTAAACTGTTTCATTTTTAAAGCATTCTCTTCTTCAATTGTCATTGTTTCGAGACCAGCTTCAGGAGAGGTATTGTTTGTTATTATATTTTGTTGAGCTTGAAACCCTGCAATGATTTCATTTAACATTTGTGATTCAGCTTCGTTTCGTGGGAAGTTGTCTTTTCCGTCTTGTCCGTATAAAGGAATGCCGTCTACAACTTCAGGTAAGTCTATAACAAAATCACCTGCTGCTACTCCGTATTTTGAACCTACTATTGTGTATTGCATTATTGGTTAACAGGTACGTATTCGAACCCGCCTCCGTCTTTTGGAACTACTGTAAATGTTTGTTTAACAGGAGTGTTAGAATATCCAAACAAACTATTATAATAGTTATCACCGATAAATTGACCATCAACAACATAACTAAGACTACCGCCTCTTTCTTTTGCCAACTGAGCTGCATCTGTTGGAAAGTTTCTTTTAAGTAAATCTGCTTGCACCTGGTGAGCCGCGATCAATTCTTCTTCAACAACTTTAAGTTTAGTTAGAATTGCTTGTGAAGAATCATTGTAGATGTTTAATGTTTCTGCTGCACGTTCAATATCGTCTAAGTTTAATCGACCTGATGATTTACGAGCTCTTGCTAACGCATAAATAATCGCTTGTGCTCTTGCTTCGTTTTCAGGAATTTTTTTATCAAATTGTAATCTGTTAAATATCTTTGTTTTATTAGCTTGTCTTTCAGCTTGTGTATCACCTTCAAAGTGTAAACTTAAATCTTCACTTCTAGCACGATCTACTAAGGCCATGCCGTCTGCTTCAATGCTGCTAAATAAATTGTTAATCATTTTAAAGTTTTCTTTTTGTGCAGGATTTATAGAACCATCTTCAGACATAACAACGATGTCACTTAAATCAGTTAACCAAACTGTTTTTCCTCTTCCACCTTTTTTATCTCCTGTAATAGGATCTACGTATTCGTCACCAAAGAAATCTTTTGTAAAGTCACTAGCAATTTGACCATACTTTTGTACTTGTCTTCTAATATAACCTGTTACAGCAACACGTGTTGGATCACCCCCTTGACCAGGATCAACAGAACGCATGATCTGTCTTAATGAATAAATATTTTTTGCTATATTATTATAGTCAGAAAATATCTCATTATATTGAGTCATATTTTTTGTTACGTCATCAACGTCTTGTGTTGTTGAAGATATGATTTCTATGTTTGTTGGATCAGGAACAATTTCATAAATATAATCACCTGTTACAGCATCCTTTTTTGTAGTAGGAACATAGTATTGATCGTTAACAAGAAACCCTGCTACGTCTTTTCTTACCCCATTAAAAGTACCTCTAATTTTTACAGGTTTTGATTCAAACTTTTTCATGCCAAAATCTAATGCTTTGGTCATGTTTGTGTTGGCCATTTTAGTATAGGTCTCCCATTGAGAAGCATTTACTTTTGCTCGTTGTTCGTAGTTTGTCACTAGCTCTTTTGTAATTAACCCTTGATTAATACCAAAAGCTTGTGCTTTTGCTTGTAAAAAGTTAGCAGCTTCTTGTTGTTTGTAAGATATTCTACCCGCTCGTGCCTTTGCTTTTGCCGCTCTTTCTTTTGCTGAGATAGCAGCGACGTCATTAAGTAAACCCGTACCCGCGTTTGCAATAGCTGGAGCAATTCTACCTCCAATAGTTGGCTGCATTAAAGCAAGACCTGCTTTTGCTAAAGCTAAATACTTATCACTTTTATAACTTGCATCAGGAAACATTGCTGCAAGCTCTGCTTCTGTTTTTGCTGGTTGCGTAAACATAGTAGCAAACTTTTCCATATTCACCATTGCTGGTGTTAAATCTAAAGGACCTATGTTTTCAGGTTTTGCAGGCATTTGAAACATACTACCTGGAAGTGTAGTTGGCATTCTATTAATGTCGCCTGTGTTAACAGCGAAATCACCACCAGCATCGGCAGATGTATCAAATATATCTTCTTCTAAATTTGGATCTGGATACGTTACCATATTAGTTATTACCAGCGAACATTGATCCGAATGTTCCTAAACCAGATATACCCGCACCTATCGCACCTAATAGTGGATTTGTGTAAGGTATAGGTTGTTGTTGGTATCCTTGTTGCACTGAAGGAGTTCTTGAAAGAAGATCTCCAATAAAGCCTAATCGTTGTAAAGGCTCTTGTTGTCTAGCAGTTTTTACTCTTAAATCCTCATCATACTGACCTTGTTGGAATGCTTGTCGTTGACCACCCACAGCACCGAGTGAACCAATACCTGCTTGTCCTAATCCAAATGCTTGTTGTCCTAAACCAGCAATACCTTGTCCTAGTTGAGCTTGCATACCACCCATTTGTCCTAACGCTTGACCTACACCAAGATTTCTTGCTTGTGCATTCTCAAACGTTTGCATTGCTTTGCCTTGAGCTTGTTGAAAGTTATTGGATAAATCTTGAAATATTCTTTGTGATTTTATGTCTTGTAAATTACCTGCGAGTTCTGCTTCTTGTACACCAAAACGAGAACCACCAAAAGCTCCTGCCTGTTGCGCTTGCGTTGCTAAATTACTCTGTGCTTTTGCAGCTTCTTCATCCATTTGTTGCAACGCTTGCTTTGTAACATCTGCTTGATACTGATCATAAAACTGTTGATAGTTACTTGTGCTAGGATCAAACTGTCCTTGAGCTGCTTGTAATGCTGGTATGCCTTGAGCCGCGGTCTGTTGACCTTGTTGCATTCCTGCTAATCCTTGTTGTAGATAAGGTTCAAAAACTGCCTGCCCTGTTTTCGTCATGCTTCCCGTTTCGGGATCAAACGTATAACCTAATTGGCTTGCTGCTTCGCCAAAACCTGCTGTTTGAAAAGGATCATATCCTGCTATGTCTCTTTCCCCTGGTACAATAGCGTCTTTTGTCGCTGCGAAGACAGAGTCCATTAAACGTCTTCTGTAATCCTCTAGAAAAGGAGCTTCTCTTTGTATATTTGTTGATGCGTTATCAGCGGCCATTATGCTGTTGGTCCTTTCGAAGACTCAGGGTCTAATTTATTCATTAAATTGTACATTGCGTTAGGTCCACCTGCATTGTCAACAGCTTTCGCTGTCATTACAAATTCGCCATTACTTAACATTGCTGGTATTTTATCTTCTTTTGGTCCACCAGGTCCATATACCATACCTCTTTTTTCTAATCCGCCCATAGCTAATCCTATTATTCCACCCATGTTTGCTTGTTTTACATCTTGAGACATATCTGTCATTGGCATAGCGGATAAGCCAACGCTACCTCTAGATGCTATTGCCTTGTCTCTTATGTTAAGAGCTGACATTAAATTTTCTCTTGGGTCTAATTCTAAAGGTGTGCTGTCAGCATTTATTCCTGCAACCCCTCCCATAGCCATACCACCACGTGAAGCAGGTACATCTGAATAATCTTCACCACCTTCATATCGTAAATCTCCTACCATGTCTTCTGCTGGTGTAGGTGCTAGACCATAATCAGCAGGGTTAGGATTTTCTCCTCTAGCTTTTGCTGAGTAGTAATCATCTACAGCACTTCTGTATTCTTTTGGATCCATTGTTTCTGGATTGTCTTCACCAATTAATGCTAAATAAGTAGCGAGCCCTGGTCCGAGGGACGAGGCTAACGAACCAATTAACTTACCTTTACCTGTTAATCCCTCATCATTATATAAATCTGTAAAAAGATCAGTTATAAAATTACCAGATTTGTCTTTAGTCATTTGACTTATTTTTTGAAAGTCTCTCATAGACTTTCCGTAAGCAGGATCAGCTTCATTTAATACTTTAGCAAGTTGATTATTTTGGTCAAAACTACTTGCTCTTGTTCCTTGGTTAACAATAGAACTTGGATCTACATCTGGTCTAAGAAAGTTAGTACCTGCGGTTGCCGCAGTTGTAATACCTTGATTTTTTACAAAAGAACTAAGTGGATCGTCTTGATATTGAGATGTTAGTAAATTTGGTAAGTACTTTATAGCTAGTTGTGCCATCGGGTTAAGATTCCCGAACATGGGAAGTCCCGCCGCTATACCTGCTATTCCAGCGATTGCTTCTCCGCTATTTTTTAAGGTTGCCCTTACTTTTCTAAAAAAATTCTTAAACATGTACTCCTATGCAATTCATGATATTGTTAACAAAAGGCAAGGAGGCTCGGCCTTGAATATAGATAAGCCTAATTAATACTATATTTATAGGCAAATAATTGCTATATGACAATAGATATTTGTAAGTAGAAAGGAAACCATGTCAACTAAAGTAGATTTTCATGCCATTAGACCTTTTGGTCCGACTATATTAGAAGGTAAACTACCTAATAACTTAATTAAAATTCTTGATAACAGAGCTACAAAATTATTAGAGGACAAAAAATTATCAAAAGAATACGATCACTCTATGAATTTAGCAGGTAATGTTCAACAAGAAGTTCGTTATCCTAACGATGATTTAATTAGCAAAGAATTTAAACCTTTAATAGATGCTTTAGGTAAAGTAGTTCATCAATATATTTCTATACCTCCTGCTAGTGATACAATATCACCAGCATTTGTTGGATCTATGCTTATAGAATCTATGTGGGTCGTGAGTCAGTGGGCTGGAGACTTTAATCCTATGCATGTACATCAGGGCGAATTGTCAGGTGTTATCTATTTACGAGTGCCTCCAAGTTTAAAAGATGAATATGCAAAAGAAGATCACTATCCTTGTGTAGGCGATATACATTTTATGTGTGGTCAAGCTGCAACTTTTAGTGGTCACAAACATCAAGTAACACCTGAAGTAGGTGCAATATATTTATTTCCTTCTTGGTTATCTCATGGTGTTTATCCATTTAGAACTCCTAATGAAGAGAGAAGATCTGTTTCTTTTAATTTACATTTAAAGAAAAAAGAACCTATTAATGATTGACATTAACAAAGTGCCGATGGTCCGTGTGACGTGGCTCGATGCTCGTGATACTGAGACTGGTTGGATTGATATAAAAGAAGTTATGGATGCTCCGTTGGCCGTGTGCCAAGAAGTAGGGTGGATGATACATAATGGTAAAGAAAAAATAATTATTATGCGTTCGTATAGCAAAGACAAAGAAGACATATCAGGCGGTGGTGCTATCGCAATACCTAAAGATTGGTTAAAGAAAATAGAATATTTAAAAGTAAGTTATAGTGAATTCTAAAATATTTATTGGAACACCTTGTTACGGCAATATGTTGACAGCCGACTATTTTAAAAGCTGTCTACAACTTACGGCTTTAGCAGCTAGTAAAAAAATAGAAATACAATTTGGAACTATTGGTAATGAATCTTTAGTAACAAGAGCTCGAAACACATTGGTGCAATTATTTATGGACGACGAACAATATACACATCTTTTATTTATTGACGCTGATTTAGCTTTTAATTCTGAGTCAGTGTTTCGTATGTTAGATTTAGATGAAGATGTAGTGACAGGAGTATACCCACGAAAGGTAATTGATTGGACCAAGGCAATCAAAAAAGTAAAAGAAAAACCAAATATAAGTGAAGATGAATTACATGCAGCATCGTTGCAATATAATTTAAATGTTAAAGATCCAAAAAATATTATGGTTAAAAAAGGTTTTATAGAAGTATTGGACGGTGCAACTGGTTTTATGTTGATAAAAAGAAATGTATTTAAAAAAATGGCATTGGCATATCCTCATTTAAGATTTAAATCTGATCAACATTTAGGCGATCCTCACGACAAAACCTTTGGATATCACGACACGTCTGATTGGAACTATGCTTTTTTTGACACTATGATAGAGCCTGGTACTAAAAGATATTTATCTGAAGATTATGCTTTTTGTCGTTTATGGCAAAAAATAGGCGGTAAAATATATGCTGATATTGCTAGTGGTATGACACACATGGGTAATTACTCCTTCAAAGGTAATGTAGGAACTCAATTCTTGCCACAAAACAATAAATAATTTAGTATACCCCGACATGAAATTAGTCGATTTAAAGTTTCAACCAGGTATAGATAAACAAGATACTGCTTATTCAGCAGGAGATCAACGTAAGTATGTTGATTCTGACTTTGTTCGATTTCACTATGGTAAACCTGAAAGATGGAAAGGTTGGACATATTTGCCAAATCCAAATAAAACTATTGTGGGCGTGGTCCGTGATACGCATAGCTGGATTGGTTTAGACGGAACCAGATATCTTGCTTTAGGTACAGACAGAAAATTATATATTTATTCTGATGGCGCAGTAACTGACATAACTCCTATTAGAGAAACAGCAGCTTTAACAAATCCTTTTACCACAAATGGTACAACAACTGTTACAGTTACGGATGCAGCTCATGGAGCACACATTGGTGACTTTGTTACTTTTGATTCATTCTCTGCAATAGATGGATTAGATATGAATAACGAGTTTGAAGTTATTACAGTTCCTTCTGCTAGTACATATACAGTAACTCATACAAGCACAGCTTCTGGGTCAACATCAGGCGGCGGTGGATCTGGAAATGCTAATTATCAAATTCGAACAGGGCCATCTACATCTAGTTATGGTTATGGTTGGGGAACATTGGCTTGGAATAATAGCACATGGAATACGCCAAGATCATCTTCAAGTGTTGTAGTAGACGCAAGAAACTGGTCTTTAGATAATTTTGGTGAAGATTTAATTGCTACCGTTTTAAATGGTGGAACGTTTGTTTGGGATACATCAGGGGGTACAAGTAATAGAGCAACAACTTTATCTAATGCTCCAACAGCTTCTAGGTTTAGTTTAGTGTCTACCGACACAAGACATTTATTAATTTTTGGTACAGAAACAACAATAGGCAACAGTGATACGCAAGATGATTTATTATTTAGATTTTCTGATCGAGAAGACGCTACGGATTATACACCAGTATCAACTAATGAAGCTGGTTCTCTTCGTATATCAGATGGCTCTAGAATAGTAGGCGCTGTTAAATCATCTGGTCAAATATTAGTTTGGACAGATACATCTATGCACGGTATTCAATTTGTTGGCACACCTTTTACTTTTGGTCTTAGACAGCTTGGTGCTAACTGTGGGTTAATAGCTCAACACGCAGCAGTAGAAATAAATGGTAGATCTTATTGGATGTCTGATAATTCTTTTTACATGTACGATGGTGTTGTCAAAAAAATGCCTTGTTCTGTTCAAGATTATGTATTTGACGATATAAGTTATACTAATAAAAAAGACATAGCCTGTGGTATTAACACCGCATTTAATGAAATAATTTGGTATTACCCATCAGCTAATGCTACACAAATAGACAGAGCTGTGGCTTACAACTATCTAGAGAACACTTGGTATACTACATCCCTTGCAAGAACTACTTGGTTAGGTGCTTATGTATATGAATTACCTATTGCTACAGAATACGATGCAAGCTTAACAGCAAATAACTCTACTATACTTGGGTTAACTGCAGGTGCTTCGTATATTTACGAACATGAGAATGGTAATAATCAAGCGGACGGCACAGCTATCTCTGCTTTTTTAACATCAGGTTCTGTTGAAATAGCGGACGGTGATGAACTTATGTCTGTAAGTAAACTTGTTCCAGACTTTGATAATTTAACTAATACCATGACGGCTACACTAACACTTGAACAATATCCTCAATCAGCAGATACGGTTACTACCACTGGATCTATTTCCAATACTACGGAGAAGATTGATGTAAGAGGTAGAGGAAGAGCAGTTAAAATTAAATATCAAACAAACACTGTAAACGACACTGCTTGGAGACTAGGATCAACAAAATTACAACTTAGACCAGACGGAAGAAGATAATATTAAAATAAATTTTTTATGTTCTATGCCTAGAGCAGGTAACACTTTGCTAGGCTCTTTACTTAATCAAAGTGATGATATTAAAGTTACAGCAAATAGCGTTGTAACCGAATTAGTTCATCGTATTTTAACCTTACAGGATTTTCCACAGTATCAAGAATTTCCAGATTATACTGGAGTACACAACGCAGCTAAACAAGCATTTTTTTCTTACTACAAACATTATAAGTGCAAACATGTTTTGGATAGAGGATCTTGGGGCACTGAAGCAAACCTAAATTATTTAAGAGAATTAAAATTAAACAGTAAATTTGTAATACTGTATAGACCTGTCTTTGAATGTTTAGCTTCAACTCTTAAAGTTATGAACATTAAAGAATCACGTAAAGAAGAAATGTGTAATTCTTTATTAAGAAGAGATCACAACATAGGAGTATCTATATGGAGCATTGAAAATATACTTAACTCAGAAGAAAAATATAAAATTATTACTTACGATGAGTTAATAAAGTCTCCTAAACAAACAATTTTTAAAATATTAAAATTTTTAAATGTGCCTCAGTATAGAATAAAAACTAAAAATTTTAATCAATTTTCTATACAGAATATACAGTATAATGACCCTATTCCTGAATGGCATCATATTAGAACTAACAATATTAAAAAAAATCCTTATGATTACTTGTCTTTGATACCAGATAAAATAATTGAAAAATATGAAAAAACCCATATTATGTTTGATAATTTAATAAAGAGTAAAAATGGCTAGAATAACTATCACACGATTACCCAATGCGACTCCAGAATATGATGCCAATCAGTTTGATCAAATGATTCAATTATTAGATCAAATAATTTTTTTACTTAATACAAACTACCAACAAGATTTAAAAAACGAATCAGAGTCGGAGGCTGTTTTCCTTGGCTAATACATTTAAAAGTGCAATGGTAGATGTAACTACTACGAATTTAACAACTGTCTTGACAGTTCCCACGGCTGATCCTGGTGCAACGCCACCAGTTCCACCAACTACAGATATAGTAAAATCTCTTTTAGTTTGCAATGACTCTGGTTCAACAACTTTAGTTGATGTTGAAGTTGTCAGAGGGGCTGCAACCTTTGAAGTATTTAAAGCAAAGAGTGTTGCTACAAACACAACCACAGAACTATTGACACAACCTTTAGTTTTGCAAGAAAGTGATATTCTTAAAGTTCAAGCTAATGCTGCCAATCAGGTGCACATTATAGCAAGTTTTTTGGAGATCACAAAAGGACAACTCTGATCAATCTTCATTCGTTATTTATTACTCCCGTATTTTCACTACAATTAAAAGGCCACGAACATCTTATTGATAGCATCTATCAACTACGAGAAAAAGATGAGATGGGTATGCCACGGTCCAATGTCGGCGGTTGGCATAGTCATGATGAAATATATGATATTAAAAAGTTTCGTCCTTTGGTTGGTGATATATTAAAATATTCTAAAGATTGTTTTAATCACTTAGATGTCAAACACAATTATGTTCCTGAAATGACTGGTATGTGGGGTATGATTAATCCACCAGGATCACGAAACAATGTTCACACGCATCCATATAACTATTTATCAGGTGTATTTTATCTTAAAGCTCCTAAAAAGTGTGGAAATATTGTGTTTCTAGAGCCTAAACCACAGTCAGAGGTGCTATCACCACCTAAAACAGATAAAGCCTCTATACACCTTGCTCACAGCGTACAATGGGAGCCTGTTGAAAATTCCTTGATTTTTTTTCCATCATGGTTACAACATGAAGTACAAACAAATAATTCTGATGAAGATAGAGTTATCATCAGTTTTAACATAAATTGGAGAAACGAAGATGCCGATAGTTGAACCTGCTGAATTACTAGGTCACATTACGACTGAAGATGGAAGAAGAATTCCACATTATAAAGTAAAAACTGAAACAACAATTACTCATGTTGATACGGGCGCTGAATATGAATCAGAGGCTGCGGCTCAAGCTGATGTTGATAATCCAGGAACATCTACAACTGCTGAAAAAATTAGAAGAGACGTAAAAATATTCGCCCCTTCTTTAGCAGATATGTTAGGTGTAACTCCTGATTAATTAAGCGCTACACGCTTCACATTCCATATCAGAATCTAAGCCTGTTATCATAACAGTTGCATCGGAGTTATGTGGTTTACCTTGAATTGTATGTATATGAGAACTTTTTTTGTGTTCTAATAATTCTTGTTGTAGTTTTTCATTGTCTCTTTCCACTGCTAATAAACGTTCGTGGTAACGACTCACCTTATCAGCAAGGGTAGCTATAGCCTTCAATACTTCTTGATTTTCCATAATATCTCCTTGATTTATAATTTTTGGGTGAGATCTAATTTAAACATGTGTACAGAATATATCAAGCAATCTTTTTATAATTGTTTTCTTGACAGAGAATTCGTGTTATGAAAGAGGCAGAAAAAAGAATGAATTTACGAAATAATTATTTTATTTTAGAAAACGCAGTCACCAACAGGTTTTGTGATCATGTCATTGAGTACGGTAAATATTTAAAAGAACAGGTTGCAACAACATGGGGATACGACACAAATAATCTAAGTGATTATGATAGACAAGAATTAGAAAAAACAAGAAAATCTAAAGTTATTTGGATGAGCGATAATTGGATGTACAGAGAAATTCAACCAATAATTCATCAAGTGAATGCACAAGCGGGTTGGAATTTTCAGTGGAGCATGACAGAATCTTTTCAATTTACAAAATATGAAGGCACACAAAAACAACATTACGATTGGCACACCGATTCAGGAGATGCTGATGAAAATGGTTTAACAAGAAAAATATCTGCTAGTTTAATTTTAGCAAATGATGATGAATATGAAGGCGGTGATTTTCAAATTTGTATACCTAATCCAAAACAAAATAAAATAATTAATATTAAACTTAAACAAAAAGGGACAATGATATTTTTTCCTTCTTTTGTTTGGCATAGGGTTGTTCCAGTAACGAAAGGGACACGATATTCATTGGTATGTTGGAATAAAGGTAATTTATTTAAATAGGAGATAATATGAGTTTTAAACAAAATAAATACGCAGTAGTTAAAAAAGCAATATCAAACGAACTAGCAAGTTTTTGTTTTGCATATTTTAGTAATAAAAGAAAAGTTGCACAACATTTACAGGAAAATAAATTTATTTCTCCTTTTGATCAAACTTGGGGGACGTGGAAAGATGATCAAATACCAAACACATATAGTCACTATGCAGACATGGTTATGGAAACTTTATTGGAAAGAGTATTACCAAAAATGATGCAAGTAACTGATTTAAGTCTTATACCAACATATAGCTATGCTAGAATTTATAAATTTGGTGATGTTCTTCATAGACACAAAGACAGGCCTTCTTGTGAAATTTCTTGCACTCTTAACTTAGGAGGAGATGAATGGCCAATTTATTTAGACCCTACAGGAAATCAAGGTAATAAAGGTAAAAAAATAGTTCTTAAACCTGGAGATATGTTAGCTTACAGCGGATGTGATTTGGAGCATTGGAGGGAAAGTTTTACAGGAAAAGATTGTTGTCAAGTTTTTCTACATTACAATAGCACTGATGGTGCATTAGAAGAACCAAATTTATTTGATACAAGACCTTTTTTAGGATTACCTGCAGAATTTAAAAAACAATGAAAGATTGGATAGTACAAATTGGAGGGGATCAACCCTTTCCTTTTCTTGTCATTGATAATTGGTATGACAAGGAAACAGAAAAATTTATTTGGACTGAGTTAGATTTTTTATCTACCAAAAACAAACATGACCAACTAAGAGCAGAAGACACTGTTGTTGCACGTCATGAAGATGGGACTGCTAAAGGTAAATCATATAGGTTCTATATTGATAGACTCTATACGCAGGAAGGTAGAACCTATTCACCAATAATACAAAACATGAATTTATTTAGAACACCTAAATTTCATGAAATAATACAAAACATAACACCGCAGTATAGAAGTTTTATAGGCAGCGATCACGATGCAAATATAATTTCTTACTACGAAAATAATGATTATTATGAACCTCATTATGATAAGTTTCAATGGACTTCTCTCATATGGTTTTATCGTGAACCAAAAAAATTTACAGGTGGTAATTTAAAATTTACAGAACCAGATTATGAAATTAATGTAAAGCACAATAGAATGTTAATGTTTCCGTGTTATTACCTTCATGAAGTATTACCTATTAAAACAAAAAAATTTAAAGAAATAGGAAATGGACGATACACTATTACTCATTTTTTTTATTGTCAGGATTAAAATGATAATTAATAATTTATCTGTTCCGTATATAATAAATAAATTTAACGATCACAATAAAATAAAAGGAAAACTTTTATTAAGTATAGATATTTCTTCTCATGAAAAACTAGAAGCTGATGATCAATATTACAGTGATAATATTCATAAATTAGATTGGCATAAAAATAAAGATTTTGAAAGACCGTGGGTAAAACAATTTTTACCTTTTTTAAACAAACAAATTTATACAATGATAAAACCATTAGGGTTTGAAAATTTTACTTTACCCGTAGTATGGTATCAACAATATCTTGAAAATGGCAAACATGGTTGGCATGTTCATGGCGGTAATTATACTGGAGTGTATTATTTAGAAATGCCAAAAGAATCTCCTGTAACTCAAATAGTTGATCCTTCTAATATGAACAATATAATTAATTTAAATGTGCAAGAGGGAGACTTTGTTATCTTTCCTAGTTTTGTTGTTCACCGAGCACCTAAAAACAAATCATCTAAAAGAAAAACAATAATTTCTTTTAATATATATTTTGATAAAATAATTAAGGGTTATGAACGTGAATGAACTTATAGAAAAATTTAATTTTTTAAAAACAAGAAGATACGAAAAATCAAATCATCCTGGTATAGAAGTATTTTATGACAAACAAACTTTTTTAAAAATACAAAAAAAAACTAAAATTACTATTACACCTGGTAACGTTTTATTTATTATTAAAAAAGCCTTTGGTTTAAAAGAAGGAGCTTTACAAATTATTGAAGAATCAGAATTACATAATGAAACAAATTCAAATATGTATTGTGTTTTAACTAATTGTCTTTTTTCAGAAAAAGAAACTGACAATAAAATATTTATTAAATCAGGAAATAGTGAAGAGGCTTTAATATGAGTATAGAATACAATGTTGGTACAAAAACACATTTTGATGTTAACATGAATGTTAAACACAAAGTAATTGATAATTTTTTAAATGAAGATGATTTAAAAAAATTAGAAGATATAATGATGTCGTCTTTCATGCCTTGGTATTTTAACGATCATGTTAATACTGAAGGTGATGATTATTTTCAATTTGTTTATGGTTTTATTAGACAAGGTGGCGAAATAAATTGCGATGAATTTATGATGGGTCTTTTAGAACCTTTTCGTTTAAAATTAGGAATACCTTACCATAGAAATTTTTATAGAGTAAAAGCTAATCTTTCACCTAAAACTGAAAAAATAGTTGAACATGGTATGCATACAGATAGAAATGGTGAATGGGCAAATTATGGAATGAAAAAGACAGGTATTTTTTATATAAATACTTGTAATGGCTATACTAAATTAGAAAACGGAAAAAAAATTAAAAGTAAAAGAAATAGGTATGTAGAGTTTGATTGCCGTACAAAACACACAGGATCTTCCTGTACAGATGAAAAAAGAAGAGTTGTAATAAATTTTAATTATTAAGTTTTTTTAGATAATTGATACCTATAACACAACCCTGCAAAAGGTTTTTCATTAATATTCTGAGTGATAAAAAAATTAATATAAGATGGAAAAATAATACACTTACCTTTTTCTAAAAAAACGGCCCATCTTCTTTTCTTATGTCTTCCGTACTCATGTTCAAATATAATATCACATTTATCTTTACCTGTGTCTGCACAGTATATAACTGATATATCAGGGGAGTTTTGATAGTCCCATTCATCAATGTGATTGTGTGATCCTATACTTTCATTTTTTTCAAGATAAATACCTGAAACATGATTTGAACTTAACATTAAATCCTCATCAATTTCAGTGCTAAAGGTGTCTCTTATATAGTCATTTAACCAAGTTATATGTTGATGTAAGTCAAATTTAAAATAATTATTATCAGAATACCAAACTTCAGGTCGCCATCTTTGTTTTTTTTTCTTAGCCTTTTTTATATGATTTGTTATTTTTTTATTATCAATTAATAAATTTTTTGAAACAGTATGAACCGTGACAAATTCTTCTGAAAGAAGATGTTTTTTAAATACACTGTAAGGTTTTATTTTTTCTAGATGTCTATCCACGCAAATGTCTCTGGATTCCATTTTTTATTTTCTGCTTCAGCTATCCATCTAAGATTAGTTTCATCCCATTCAATCAAGTACATTAATCCATCATGAGAAGTTACCGTTGGATAAGCTACAGGAGCATCCCAAGTACAAGTTGTTTCATTTAAAATAAAAGAATCAAAAAGTTTTGGTGGAATAAAAGCATCTCTGCCTGGATCATAAGTGTATCCTATCGCTGCAGGATTTTTTCTAAATGCTTTTGATTGATCTCCTTCAGAAGTCCAATTGCCATTAGAATCAACATTATAATATTTTCCAGCCATAGTATTTCTAGAATACTTTTTCCAATTTGTATAACCGTGTACACTCGTTAAAAAAGCAACGCCTACAGATTCAACTTCATTTCCGTTTTCATCTTTAGTGTCTGCATCAGCTACAACTTCACAGCTAATAACTACATTACTATCATTTAATTTTGCAAAATGTGCCATATTAATCTGCTTGAAACCTATATCTTATAATTACAACTCCAGAACCGCCGCTACCGCTGGGAGTTCCTGAAGCACCTACAGAACCACCACCAGAACCGCCGCCTGTGTTTGCAGTTCCAGCTTGACCTGTTGCTCCACCGCCACCTGCACCACCAGGAGCAGGGCTACCTTGACCGTAGTGTGCATGATAACCTCCACCACCGCCGCCTGCGTATGTTACAGAAGAACCTGAAATATTTGTTGCTGTACCAGCTCCACCCGTTCCGCCAGCACCAGGGCCTGAAGGACCACCTCTACCATTTCCACCAGTTGCATTGGCTCCACCGCCACCGCCACCAGCTCCTTGATTCTCTTGAATGTTTCCTTGTCCACCAGGATTTCCTTGAGGAGGAGAAACAGGAGGAGTATTTCCTTGTCCTACTGATGCGCCACCGTGTACTTTTCCACCACCAGAACCGCCTTGTCCACCTGGAGCTGAAACAGGATTATTACCACCAGGTCCATTACCCCCTTTACCACCTCCTGCAGAAGTAATACCAAAAGCAGAACTAGGGTTTCCATTATTACCTGGCGAAGAACCAGGAGTTCCTGAAGCAGATGCACCAGCGCCTATAGTAATAGGATAATTTGTTGCAGAAACAGGAGTTCCACCAGTTGCGGGTTGAGGAAAATTAATTCTAAATCCACCTGCTCCACCGCCACCGCCATAACTAGCTGCGCCAGAACCACCACCAGCTACTATCAAATATTCTACTGTGTTTGATCCGTTTGCATCTCCTGCGTCAGAAACTGAAAAAGTTCCTGATGAGGTAAAAGTATGTATTTTAAAATTACCTGATGTAGCAATTGTTCCACCAGTTGCAGTAACGAATGCTGCGTTTGTTTTTCCTTGTAAATCAGACATCCCAATTGCACCAGAAGGAACTTCTGCAAGGTCTCTTACTGCTGTAGCACCCATATTAATGGCTGTGCTAGATGGTGATATATCTAATTCCGTGTTTACTTGCGAAAGTGATATAGTACCTGAAGGTAAAGTCATTTTTAATTACCCTTTAATTCATCAACCTGTTGCTTTAAATCCTTAATTGCTTCTATCAAAACAGAACATATTTTTCCATAATCAACAGATTTGGTTTTCATTTCATCGTCGGCCGTCAATACAACTTGAGGTAAAATCTCTTCCATATCTTGAGCTAACACTCCAACTTGTTCTTTAGCATCATCTACATCATTTCTTTTATAGTAGACACCTTGCATTTTCATTACTTTAGATAATGCATTATCAATATTTTTTATATCTGTTTTAAGTCTTTTATCAGAGAAAGCTGTTACATCATTATTAAAAGTTGCTGCACCAGCACCTGACATATCAAGAGTTAAAGCTGTAATACCAGAGCCACCATCATTACCTTTAAATATCATGTCTTTATCAGATACTTTTGATTCAATAACTAAATCACTTGCACTATTAGTAATATGACCAATAGCTGTTCCAGCAGATTGAAAAATTAAATCGTTGCCTGCTGCATCTAAAATTATATCACCAGCAACATCTAAAGTTAAATCGCCAGATGATAAATCTATCTCTGTGCCATCAATTGTAATATTGTCAATAGTGACACCTGAGTCTGCATCTACGACACCACCAAATGTAGCGCCTGCATTAAAAGTAGCAGCTCCTGCTTCAGACATGTCTAAAGTTAAAGCAGTTATAGCACTAGCATTATCATCGCCTTTAAATACAATGTCTTTATCTTGTACACCTGAAGTAATTACAAAATCACTAGATGAATTTGTAAAGTTACCAACACCTGTACCTGCAATAGAAAATTCAATTCTATCATCAGTTGATGAAATTATTTTAGTGTCTCCATCAGTATCTAAAACTAAGTCTTGACCATTAAGATCATATGATCCGCCTGAAGAAAAAACATCATACCAGTTTGTACCATCTGTAGAAACAAGACGAGTTGTGCCGTTAGCTATTGAAAGTGTATTACCTGAAGCACCTAATCTACAAGTCATTGCATAAGGACCAGAAGATCCTGAATCAGTCGTTGCGTTAGTAATTAAATATGTTTTTTGAGTAGCTGGGAATTGAGCTATTCTTACTGCACCATGTGCACCCGTTAATCTTATGTGAGCATTTCTTGCTTGGTTATTAGCTTGTGATTGTGGACCGTCAGCGTTCGTCAGCGTTGTTACAGCACTATCGCCGCACGCAACATTTACTACACCAGCAATACTAAATTCTAAAGATTGTGAAAAATTGTTGTTGGTAATAGTTCCCCAAGTTCCAGAATTTTCTCCCGAACCTTGAAGCTCTATTCTCAAACTTGTTGAATAAGTTGACGCCATTTTTTATCTCCTATTTAAAGTTTTAGTTATTATTTTAAAGTTTGTCAAAACTTTTATGCGGCTTGATGAACTTCTGTCCAACTTATATCCGAGTTAGAATCATCTACTTGGTTCCAAAAAGTACCTTGTAGGGTTCCTGTAGTACTTGTAGCAGAAACTCCCGTAAGTGTCAAAGTAGAACTTGCAGTTATAGTTACAGTGCCTGATGACGTTGTTGAAGAAACACCTGGTAATAGGTAGCTTGTTTCCTGTGATTCTTCTCCTAAGCTAGAGGTTAACGAGGTTCCTGTAACACTTACTATAGCTCCAGCCGTTGCTGTAACAGGTGCTCCTGTTATAGTAAGACTGTTTCCTACAACAGTGATATTAACATCAGCAGAGGCAACTTCAGTACCAAGACTACTAGTTAAACTAATACCTGAAGGTGAAACAACAGAAGTACCTACAACACTTAATGATCCAAGACTTGAAGTAATAGCATTTCCTGGTGGAAAAGCTGTCTTACCAATTTCAACAGTAGCAGTTCCTGTACTAATATCCATCTCAGGTTCACTAGCAGCAACAATTGTTGTCTGTGAATCTCCTGATATAGAGAATGTACCAATTGATGTTGTTGAACTAACACCAGTTACAAATACTGATGTGCCTGGTGTGTTTGTAGAAGCAGTTAATCCGACACCAGTAATAGTTGGAGCAACAGAAATGTTTATTGTTGGTGAACCAGTTGCCGTTGACCCTTGAACACCTGTTAAAGAATAAGACGTTTCTAAAATATTCCAAAGATTATCATTCCATCCAATTAACTGACTTGTAACTTGATTTGCTCCACGGTTCCAACCAGATTGAGGTACGCCCGTAGCGGTCTCATCACCAAGTGATGCTGTTGTTCCGACACCAGTAACAGTATGCGTAGAAGATCCTGTAACAGTTTCTGTTCCAAGAGTAGACGTGATAGAGTTGCCAGTAGCAGTTGCTACTGCAATTCCAGTTGCTACTGCAGTGCCTAAAGATGTGGTTGTGCTTAAACCAGTTACAGAAATGGAAGCACTACCAGTTGGGGTTTCTTCACCTAAAGATGAAGTTAAGCCTGCACCCGATAGTCCATTGCTAGTTGTTAAAATAAAGTCGCCATTATTCCATGACGCTGCATTCCATCCTAGTGGAACTGTTGTGCCTACACCTCTATTCCATCCAGTTAATAATTGGTTATCAACAATCGTCGGATCAGGCATTGTGCCTAATGATGACGTTACTGCATTACCAGTCGCTGCATACTCACTTGCTTGAGTAGCATCTCCTATACTAGATGTAAGTTGGTTTCCTGTTACTTCAAAAATATTTGTCGTGACAAGCGATACAGTTCCAACTGTAGAAGTGAGACCATTACCTGAAGCCTCTACAGGTGCTTGTTGGTTCCAAGCACCTGAGTTCCAGGTTTCTCGGCCCCATCCTTGGATAGAGGCCATAATTTATCTCCTATGCGATCCTTAAAATTGCTGCTGTAGCTTCTGCTGCTGGGAACGTTATTGTAAATGTTCCTGAAGTAGAAGTTTTTACTGCACCAAAATCTAGTACACAAACAGATGCATTGGTTGTCAAACCAGATACAGTTGAGTTGTTATAAATTACAGCAGCTTGTGCTGAAATAGTTGCACTTGTAAATGATATATCAGCAAAATCACAAACAGCCGTGTCTGTAGATAATGTTGGCGTAACAGATGTTAACGCACCACCACCTTCAGAATATGTTCCTGAGTTCGCTACTTCATCAGTTCCTGAAAAAGCAGTTGTTGATTTATTTAAAGTTGCTTCGTTATCGTATAATGCTAGTTTAAAAGTGTTCCCTGTCGTAGCCGTAAAATTGTGTAGGCCTTTAAGGATTTCCACTTTGAAACTGTTGCATACAGCTTGAGTAATTGCCATAATAATCTCCTATGGGTTCCTTGATTCGAGAGGGATACGAATAACGCCGTCCCGAAATTCGTCTCTACGATCACGCCCCATCTCATATGTGGCTAATGCTTGTACAGACTGATTATACATTTTATCGTAGTATTGTATCATATCTGCTGGACCTTTCAAGTATCCAAGTGCTTCTAAAATACAACCATACAATAGCACGTTTGGAGCATTTTGACTTAACCAAGTTGATGTATTTGAACTTGTTAAACCAGGTGGCTTGTACGTGTATGCGAGCTCTACAGTTAATGCAGCGTTCGGGGTTGGCGCAAGATAGTGTGTGTCTTGATCCCACATCGCATAAAATTTAGGCGTTGAGGTAGAAGTTCTATCTGGTGCGTATTCATTCATAAACGAAATATCTTTCTGTATCAAGTAAGTTCTATCATCGTTACTATCTATCAACTGTACATATCTCGTTGCTTCCCAATCAGAGGGAAGTGGTAAAAAAGGATTGTTAATTGTCAGTGTTGCTGTGTCATATTTTCTGTAATAATTTAAATCTACTGTTCTTCTTACTTTATCTTCTATAGATTCAATAAAAGGTTGAATAACAGCATCTGAAAGCACTGTAGTAGTTGTTTCTGTATAATTTCGTACGTTATCTGTTAAATCGGAATAATCGGTCATGACGTGCTCACTGTAACATTACCTACGCGAGAATTCAACTGTGTAGGTTT
>Ga0208542_1000269_pt1 | contig 24360 bp, 22 predicted proteins | sample DEB08_DNA_3_FD_185495 | JGI IMG/M metagenome (GOLD analysis project Ga0208542, IMG submission 185495) | Aqueous microbial communities from the Delaware River and Bay under freshwater to marine salinity gradient to study organic matter... | ecosystem: Environmental > Aquatic > Marine > Coastal ... | reverse complement strand
CAAGCTAAGTTTTGCCAACAGGTCGAGGAATACTATGCAGATCGATCCTAAGAAAATGACGGTAGATGATTTAAGCATTTTGTTTTTTGAAGCAGCTGAGACTGAACGGGCTTTACCTGGTGCGTTTCGTAAGCAGAAAATGAGCAGCTGGCCTGATTATGTGCAGTCCTGGTCTGCGTATGGCTGGTCTGATGTTGAGCGGGTTCGAGTGCAGCCTACTGCTGAACAGGTAGATCGATTAGATCTTGCCCTGGATCTTGGCTTGAAGCTGGACGCAGAAGATCGAAAGCTGATCTGGGCTGTAGCGCATAGCCAGGTTGGAAGGCAGCGCGGGCCGAAGTGGACTAAGCTTGCAAAGATGCTGGGATGTTCCAGGCATAGCGTGAAGGCAGAATATGCAGCTGCCCTGGTCAGATTGACCTGGCGCATAGATGATCGCAGGGAAAGCCAAAAGCATCACGCACGGGCAATGGAGTACAAGACAAAAAAAGCCGCACTAGGCGGCTCTTAGATTGGCTGTGGCGGGCTGTTACTGGTAGATCAATGCAAGGAACAAGCCCATGTAAAGCATGGCGACCAGGCAAAGCGCTCCGATTATGTCGCCCAGGGTAATGCTTTTTAGGATCTTGATGAAGTCTTGAAAGTTATCCATTGCTACGGCCTTTCAACAATGCATGTATTGCTTTTGCTTCTTTGCCGCTGATCTTTTCACGGCTGGTCTTGATTGCCTGGTCAACGCTCTTTTTGTTGTAACGGGCAACCAGGCCATTGATCTGCTTTGTAACTTTGGCAGTCGGGCGCATGTTGTCAGCTGCCATCATCTCGTAAAGTTCTTTCATGTGTTAAGCTCCCAATCCAGTGATGCGGTAGTTATCTTGTACAGGTATGATCTCGATAAAGTATTCGTCATAGGTCATAGCCTGGAGATCTACTTTGGCGGCTACTGCCGCCTCCATATCTTTGTAGACGCCGACAGTGTTGTTACCGTACATAGCGATTTTCTTGAGTATGTATTTCATATAACCTCCGTAACTTACATAAACATTGAGACAGTATCTGTCAAGGTTATTGCATCATCATGGCGCTAAGATCCAAAACCTCAGGCGCATCAGGCTTACGCTGGTAGCCCCAGGGCGCATCATCGTAGCCAGGCATTTTCCGCACCATTTCCATGATGAACTGGTTGATGTGATAGTCACCGATGTAGTCGCTGTCGTACTGTGCCTCCCGAAACTCTTTGGCCTCACATGCCTGGTAGGCAAAGCACTGAGCAATCTTGATGAAGTCTACAGGCTTTAGATCAGGGTCAGGCCGACAAGCTTCTTTCTGACAAGCCTCGCAGTATTCCTCGAAGGTCTGATCGCCAAGCATGAAGTTATCGCCAGGGTAACGCGCTTCGATGCTGATCCAGTTGGCTTTGGCTAGAAGCGCTGCCATTTTTTGCGGGCTGCTAGGCTTGCAGTACAAGCCAACGTTGGCGCGATACATGGCATTGGCAAGAACGCCGATGTGTTCTTCGTTACATAAATAAGCACTCATTAGATTTCTCCTTTGTGATCGAATAGTGGAAGGCCGAAGGTCTGTGCCTCAGCGATGTCGAAAGCCTCGATAACCTCTGCAACATCGATGCGCAGCACCTCGTAGCTGATCTTTTTGCGGCGACCCCAGAACTCGGTAATGTCTTTGACGCCGCGCTGGTCGAGAACTTTACCGCCGCGCACCAGCTGAACGTGACGAGTAGTAGTAACCATGTAGACATGATTAGGATTGGCAACGTCCTTGACGAAACGCTGCAAGGTCAAACCGACACAGCCATCAACTTCGTTGTACTTGATGCCAAGCTTGTCCAGGACAGCTAAACGTTCATGGTGGAACGTACCGCCAGACCAGCGCCGTTGACGCTTGATGCGCGGGCATGTTGCCTGGAACACGCGGAAGCACTTTGTCAGGCTCATATCAGCGACAACAGCAACAGCTTGGACGCCACAATGACCGCCGTTAAAAGCACCAGGGGGAAGATCAAACTCCATGATCGAACTCCGTAGTTGGTTGGGAAAATCGTGGGAGCAACGCTCAACCACATGACCTTACTTAAAGCATGAGACAGATACTGTCAAGGGGTAAATGTAAAAAAATATATATCTATTGCTTAAAATACCGAAATGACGTAGATTTATGGTATAATCGCAAGATGTTGTGTCTTTATCATTTTTGCACCATCTAGCCTGTGTGCGATTATGCCTCAAACTCGCCCTGGCTGTTCTAGGTCTCGCACTGAAACAGCTGGGGCTTTTTCATAGGAATAACCATGATTAGTAAAACCGTCACCGTCGAGATAATGCAGAAGATCTGCGATCGTCTTGCTGAGGGCGAGACACTGATGGACATCACAAAGACCAAAGGTATGCCAAGCTATCGCAGCGTCACGCGCGCAGTCCAGGCAGATGAGATCATTTGGGAGATGTACCGCAAGGCGCGCATACTACAGGCCGAGTGGTACGCAGACCATCTGAACGGGTTAGCAATGGCAGAGCTGCCAAAGGTCGAAGATCCGCGTATGCTCAATGCAGAGGTGCAACGCAGACGCCTGGAGATCGAGACACTCAAGTGGACAGCTGCGCGTAACCAGCCATTTGGGATCCGAGACAAGAAAGAAGATCAGCCAACAAACACAGCTATCACGATCAGCTGGGCTGGTGGAGATGTGGCAGTGAATGCCAATGAGGAGGAGGAGCAAGACGTTCTGGTTCGGCACTAGGAGAGTGAGACCATACATCCAGCGTGACCGAGCTACGCGCGCGAAGGGCAGAAATAGCCCGTGATATGCAGCAAGCGCATGGCAAAATCACAGCTCGATCCATGCATAATCCGCATAGCTGGCTAAGTTATTGTTTTTGCTCGATAAGATTATCCGATAATGTGAATTATGTTAAATTTCTGCGACCTGCCGACCCCCACCCTCCGCGAAACCGCCCGCCGCCTCGTAAGCCATAATATACCTGACCTATAGTATCTGCCCCTCACACAGCCTGAGAGAGCCTATGAAAGCCGAAAACACCGCCTTGCTAGGTCACATTAACGAATTGCGTAGGATGGTCGTAGAAGGCTCCTCAGCGACTACGCAGTATGAGGCAGCTGTACTGCTGATAGATGTTTATGAGCAGATGTTGACGAACATAGGTCTTTTGAAGTTTGACGATGAGAGCAAGCACTGATGCATATTGAGATACCGTATGAGCCTAGAGAGCTACAGCTGAAGTTGCATAATGAGATGCAAGAGAAGCGCTGGGGTGTAGTTGTGTGTCACCGCCGTTTTGGCAAGACGGTTTGGGCGATCAATCATATTTTGAGATCTGCGTTAATGTGCGATAAGCCGAACCCCAGGCTTGCGTATATGGCCCCCACGTATCGCCAGGCAAAGAACGTTGCCTGGGATTATATAAAACAGTTCGCTGGCAAGATCCCTGGCGTTAAGTTCCATGAGACTGAATTGCGGTGTGATCTGCCTACTGGTGCGAGGATCTCGCTACTCGGTGCGGAGAATCCAGATAGCTTGCGTGGGATTTACCTGGACGGGTGTGTGATGGACGAGGTTGCCGACATGCCTGAGAATGTGTTTCCTGAGATCTTGAGGCCCGCGCTTTCGGATCGCAAGGGGTGGTGTTGTTTCATTGGTACGCCTAAGGGTCACAATGCTTTCTATGAAAAATATGAGGAAGCTGCTGGGAATGATGATTGGCTATGTGCGATCTATAAGGCTTCGGAAACTGGATTGCTTGATGATGAGGAATTGGAAGCTGCCCAGGCGATGATGACAGCGGATCAGTATGCTCAGGAATTTGAGTGCAGCTGGAATGCGAATGTGCCTGGTGCGGTCTATGGCAAGGAGCTGGAGGAAGCGAGTGCGGATGGTAGGATTACCAACGTACCCTACGACCCCTCAGTTCGGGTTGACACCTGGTGGGATCTCGGAGTTGGAGATAGCACTAGCATATTTTTCACCCAGACGGTTGGGCGCGCTGTGCATGTGATTGATTACTACGAGGCACGGGGCGAAGGACTACCTCACTATTGTAAGGTACTTTCTTCTAAGAATTACCTCTACGGTGAACACAATGCACCCCACGATATTGAGGTGCGGGAGTTGGGTACTGGAAAAAGTAGACGCGAGATTGCGTGGGATCTTGGTTTGAACTTTCGGGTTGTTCCGAAGTTGCCGATCGAGGATGGTATCCATGCCGCGCAGATGCTTATTCCGCGTTTATGGTTTGATAGAGAGAAGTGTAAACATGGCTTGGAATGTCTACGACAGTATCACAGGGCGTATAACGAGCGCACTAGAAGCTTTAGGGCGTCACCTGTACACGATTGGTCGAGCCACGCAGCGGATGCTTTTAGGTATTTGGCGGTTGGTTTGCGAGAAAGCGGGAACCGTATCCAGGTTCCTCAGAAACAAGCGATGAATGATTACAATCCTTTTGCAGCATAGGAGATAGAAGATGGCAGCGGCAGCACCTCTTATACTTGGTGGCATTGGCGGCGGCGCGGTTGGCTACGGTGTGGCTACAGCGGTGGGCCTGGGCGTTACTGGCACGGCGGTTGCTACGGCAGCGGGTGCTGTTGTTGGCGCGTCTTTGATGATGCCGAGCGGTCAAGCGGGTCAAGTACAAACGCCTGAGGTTCCAGCGGTAGCTACCCCTGAAACTGATACGACAGCTGTAGATACAACGTCCCCTACTGGTGGCCCTGATACAACGATAAATGATGTTGTTTCTGTGCAAGACGATGTTGCGACCCAGGCTGATACATCAACTCCCGTTGTAACTGATGTCGCAGAAGAAGATATTGGAACTACTGTTGAAACCCCTGCGGGCGGCACTGGTACGATTGTTGAGGTAACTCCTGATGAGGTTGTTGTTGATGTGTCTCCTGGGACAACGACAACAGGCGGGGTTCAAACTGGCGGGACGACAACAACAAGTGTTGGAACGGCGGCTGGTGGAACGGCTGAGGCTACAGTTGCAACCACCCAATCTGTTGGTCCAGCTGAGGATGAGGCCATTAGCTTCTACGAAAAAGGGCGTCGTTCAACAATTTTAACGACACCGCGCGGTTTGTTATCTGAGGATACTTCGATGCTTCGTCGTCGTCGCGGCCTGGTTGGGCAAGGATTGATCGCATGATGGGTCGCAAGCCAAAGAACATGGCGGGCGTTATGGGCAGGCGGTCTGCCCAGCCCGCTAACAAGAACCGTAATGCAACGGTAGATCCCCTGGAGCGTCTAAACCAAAGTATGGCTGGACGTATGAAGGGTGGGAATAAGCGCAAGAAGCGCGAAAGTTTAATGACAAGTTACGGGATGATGTGATGGCAGAAGTATTACCAATGATCGCGCAGCTCGATCGTAGATATAAAACCCTACAATCGCAGCGTTCACAATGGGAAAGCCACTGGCAAGAGCTTGCGGATTATATGCTGCCCCGTAAAGCTGACATAACCAAGAAGCGCACTCAGGGCGATAAACGTACCGAATTGTTATACGATGGTACTGCCGTTCATGCGGTCGAGCTATTAGCGTCTAGCTTGCATGGAATGCTTACTTCCCCCAGCACTCCCTGGTTTTCTATGCGTTATCGGGATCCGATGTTGCAACAGAATGATGCGGCTAACGAGTGGCTAGAGGTTTGCATCGATCAGATGTACCAGGCTTTTCATAGATCTAACTTTCAGCAAGAGATCCATGAGTTGTATTATGATCTGGTGGTTTTTGGTACAGCTGCGTTCTACATCGAGGGTATTGACGATGGATTGCGGTTTAGTTCCCGCCATATTGCTGAGATCTGTGTTTCTGAGAACCAGGATGGCACGGTTGATACGGTTTACCGCAAGTTTAAATTGACTGCGCGGGCGATCGCTATGCAGTTTGGTGAAGATAATTTGCCGCGTGAGGTCGAGAAAGACCTGGAAAAAGAGCCGTACAAAGAGCATGACATTGTTCATGCAGTGTTTCCGCGTCCAAATGCAAGCGGTCGAGCGGCTAAGAACAAGCCTATTGCCTCTATTTACTACACTTCTGGTAGTAGACAGCTGCTTAGTGAGAGTGGATTTGACGAATTTCCGTTTATGGTAACGCGATTTGTTAAGGATAGTGTGTCAACATATGGGCGCAGCCCAGCGATGAATGCGCTACCTGACACGAAAATGCTAAACAAAATGTCGGAAACGACGATCAAAGCTGCGCAAAAGCAGATTGATCCCCCTCTTATGGTTCCTGATGATGGATTTATGCTGCCTGTACGCACAACACCAGGCGCATTGAACTTCTATCGCACTGGAACCAGGGACAGATTAGAACCGTTGCAGATTGGAGCAAACAATCCGCTAGGCTTAAACATGGAAGAACAGCGTAGGAATGCGATACGCCAGGCGTTTTTCGTCGATCAGCTTCTCATGGCAAATGGCCCAGCAATGACCGCTACGGAAGTATTGCAGAGGAATGAGGAGAAAATGCGCCTCCTCGGGCCTGTCCTGGGCCGATTGCAAGCGGAGCTATTGCAGCCCCTTATCTCCCGATCCTTTGCATTGCTCCTCAGGAACGGACTCCTCCCTGCCGCGCCTGAGGAGCTACAGGGGCAAGAGATCGACATCGAATATGTTTCACCACTAGCCAAAGCGCAGAAAATGACTGATCTACAGTCTATGCTGCGTGGGTTCGAGGTGTTGATGCAAATGCAACAGGTGGCGCCTGTTATGGATTACCTGGACGATGACAAGCTGGTTCAGTACCTGGTTGAAGTCACAGGGATCCCAGCGCGGGTTATCCGTAGCAATACGGAAGTTCGTGATTTGCGGCGTCAAAGAGCTGAGGCCCAGGCAGCGCAAGCACAGGCACAGCAAGATATGGCGCTGGCAGAACAGCTGAATAAAGCTGCTCCTGTGCTAAAAGTAGCATCTGATGCGCGAGAACGTGGTCAGATATGAAGCAAATAGAAGAATTAAAACTCGCCTATCGACGTACATTCAATAACGATGATGGGGAGCAAGTACTGAGTGATCTCAAGAGAAGGTTCTCTTTTGAGACAACCACTTTCGTTTCTGGCGATCCACATCAATCCGCGTTCCAGGAAGGGCAACGAGCCGCTGTGCTTACGATCGTCAGAATGTTGTCCGAGGAACAAGAACCTAGATAGGAAATACTATGAGCGAGGAGACAACCCTAGATACAGGATCTCAACAAGTCGCTGAACCAGTTGCAGCTGAGGCAGTAGCAGCCGAGCCAGTAATGGCAGAGCCTGTTGCGGCAGAACCAGTTGCAGCGCCCGCGCCAGAAGTGGCGCCACAAGGGAGCTGGATGGACGGTCTTGATGAGGTCTATCGACAAAACCCGCTTATCAATAAGTGGGAAACATTGAATGATTTTGCAAAAACTCATCTCAACGCACAAAAACTTATAGGCGCAAACAAGATTGCAAAGCCTGGGCCAAACGCTACGGATGATGAGATCCGCGCGGTTTACCAGGAGCTGGGGGCGCCTACAGATCCAGCAAACTATGAGTTGGATCGCACTGAAATCTTTGACGATATTTCTTTCGAGGCTTTCAGAAACAAGGCGTATGAGATGGGATTATCAAACAAGCAAGCCCAGGCAGTGGCAAGTTTGTATGAGGAACAAGTAACGAATGGCCTACAAGCGTTTGAGCAACGCGCAGAGGAGGCCAGGTTCCAGGGCGAACAACAGTTGCGCCAGGAATTTGGGCCAAACTTTGAGGCTAGATTGAATATGGCGCGCTCCGCTGGTCAAACAGTTATGGAAGATCCAGAGGTGTTTAACCAGATCCAGTTAGCTGATGGTCGCATTTTGGGCGATCATCCCGAAGTTGTTAAGGCGTTTGCAAAGATCGCTGAGATAATAGGCGAGGATAGCCTGGTCGGAGAGCCTACAGATTTTGTGATGAGTCCGCAAGAAGCGCGGCAGCGTATCGCAGAACACATGCGGCCTAATACGCCGTATACTATTGCTGGACACCCTGAGCATGACGCGGCAGTTGCCGAAGTCTTGCGCTTGCGTGGCTATGCGAGTGGATAACCGAGAGGCCCACACCGCAAACTTGTGCGTCAAGTGGATTAGCGGCCCTTAGCCGTAGCATTGGCCCTGAAAAGGATAACCAAGCGCAGCAATTTAAACTGTAACAAGCTAGGAGATTAGGCAAATGTCTACTCAAATTACTACAGCTTTTGTCCAACAGTTTTCTGCAAACATCCAAATGCTGTCACAGCAAATGGGTTCTCTGCTGCGTAACGCGGTGGATGTAGAAAGTGTTAATGGCGAAAAAGCTTTCTTTGACCAAGTGGGTTCAGCGGCAGCTGTCCTACGCACATCGCGCCATGCGGATACACCGATTGTGGACACACCACATTCACGCCGTATGGTTACAATGTCTGACTACGAATATGCGGATCTGATCGACGATCAGGACAAAGTTCGTTTGTTGGTAGATCCGACATCAACTTACAGCCGTGCAGCGGCAGCTGCTATGGGTCGCGCAATGGATGATGTAATCATCGCAGCGGCACTAGGCACAGCCAAAACAGGTAAAGATGGCTCATCTGACACAGTACTTCCATCAGACCAAAAGATTGCAGTTGCATCATCTGGTTTGACGATTGCTAAGTTGGTTGAGGCGAAGCAGATCTTGGATGAGGGCAACGTTGATCCGTCAATCGCTCGTCACATTGTTTGCTCACCGAAGCAGATCTCAGACCTGTTGAACAACACGACTGTAACATCAAGCGACTACAACACTGTGAAAGCGTTGGCTATGGGTGAAATCAACACATTCGTTGGCTTCAACTTCCATGTAAGCAACCGTCTAACAACCGATGGATCTGGTGATCGCCAGGTTATCGCGTTTGCGGCAGACGGTATCAAGTGTGCAATCGGCAAAGAGCCTTCTGCGCGCATTGATGAACGTGCAGACAAATCATACGCAACGCAAGTTTACTACTGTCAATCAGTAGGTGCGACACGTATGGAAGAAGCCAAAGTCGTTGAAATCGCGTGTAGCGAATAATAAGGAGACTGACAAATGGCTACTGTATATTCAGCACAACGCACAAATTCACGCGCAACACCAGCCGTGATGAACAAAGCAAATGAGCTTAGTGGACGTATCCGCGTAGCTCATGGCACATACGAGGCATCTGCGCTGGCGTCTGGTGACGTTATCGAGATGTTTGTCTTGCCTGATGGCGCTCGTTTGTTGACAGGTACTCTTGCGCATGATGCGCTGGGTGCATCAACAACATTGTCTGTAGGTTATGCAGCACACGTAAACGCGGCTGGTACAGCTGTGTCTGCGTCTGCGGCGGCTTACAAAGCGGCAGCTGCGTCAACATCTGCGGCAAAGAACGACATTCTTGCTACTCTAGCTCTAGGCTCAGGCTCAGAGACAGACACAAACGAGGATGGCGTGGCAATCACAGTAACAATGGGCGGTGCAGCTGGCACTGGCACCATTGAGCTGACCATCATGTATGTGGTAGACTAAATTGAGCGGGGCGGGAAACCGCCCCCTCTTTTACATGGAGATAGCGGATGACAAGTACCGTTGATATTGCAAACTATGCGCTTAACACCTTGGGTGCGTCGAACATCACAACATTGGATGAAAACAGCAAACCAGCGCGCATTGTCAATCAGCGCTATGATGCAGTACGTGATAGCGTATTTCGCTCTCATCCCTGGAATTGCCTGATACGTCGAGCGGAGCTTCCCCAGGAAACAGATAGCCCTACATACGGCTATGCGTACCAGTATTCCCTGCCGACTAATCCGTATTGCTTGCGGGTGTTAGAGTTTAGCAACGGCACGTTGACGTTCCCTTTTGACAACATGCGCAGCAACAGTGATACACCAGCGTTTATCATTGAGGGCCGTAAGCTTCTTACGGACGAAGGTACAGCGCGGATCAAATATGTTGCCAGGATTACCGATCCTCAGCAATATGATGCGGGTTTGATCGAGACATTGGCGGCAAGATTAGCATATGAAATCTCGTATGCGATCACAGGATCCACAACAATGCGGCAACTTACAGCTGCGGATTACGATCGTAAGCTAAAAGAGGCTACGTTCCAGGATGCAACCGAGGGCGCACCAGAGCGCATTGAGGCTAACGACTTTATCGAAGCGAGGTTCTAATGGCCCGTTCAGCTCCTTCGCTCAGTACATTTACAGCTGGCGAGATCTCTCCGCGCCTGGAAGGGCGTGTTTCTTTAGAAAAGTATCGTGCTGGCCTATCGGATCTGACCAATATGGTTGTGCAACCACATGGTGGCGTAACGCGGCGTCCTGGCACAGAATACCTGGGAGCGGTTAAAGACAGCGCAGATAAGACCAGGCTAATTCCGTTTCAGTTTAAAACGACAGACACATATATCCTGGAGTTTGGCGATCAGTATATGCGGGTTTTCCGCAATGGTTTGCAAGTTCTGGAGGGATCTTCGCAAACAATTACTGGTGCAACACAAGCGGATCCTGGTGTTATTACAATATCAGGCCACGGCTACAGCAATGGTGATGAAATTTACCTGGATAGCGTAGGCGGTATGACCGAGCTGAATGGGCGCAACTATCTCATTGCAAACGTCACAACGAACACATTTACCCTGCAAGATCTCTTTGGCAACGACATCGATACGACAGGGTTTACTGCGTACACCTCTGGGGGATCTGTTGATAAGATCTATGAGGAAACTACGCCTTATGCGATTGCGGACGTATTTGATTTGCGCTTTGCGCAATCAGCGGATGTTATGTATTTTGCTCATCCAAGCTACGCAATTCGCACTTTGTCCAGGACAAATCACAATGCCTGGACGTTTGCGACAGCAACAATTACAGGATCGCCCAGCCCAGCGCTAACAGGATCTGATAATTACCCAAGCGTGGTTACGTTTTTTGAACAGCGTTTGGTATTTGCGGCAACAAACAACAATCCACAAACAATCTGGTTTTCTAAAAACGCGGATTATTTGAATTTCACAACAGGTTCAGCGGCTGATGATGCGCTAATCTACACGATTGCGTCTAACCAGGTGAATAGTATTCGGTACTTATCGCCTACGCGAGTGCTTACAATCGGCACTTCGGGCGGTGAATATGTGCTTACAACAACCAATAATGGGCCTGTTACGCCAACATCTACAGTAATCCGCAAGTATTCTAACTATGGATCTGCGAATACTGAGCCTGTCCAGGTCGCTGATGTTACCTTGTTTTTGCAACGTGGCGAAAGAAAGGTGCGTGAGTTTAAGTATGTTGGTGAAGTAGATACAGCGGGCTACCAGGCGCCAGATCTTACCGTCCTAGCAGAACACATAACCGAAGGTGGCCTGGAACAGTTTGCGTATCAACAGGAGCCTGAGAATATTGTTTGGGCTGTGCGCAGTGATGGTACTCTTGTCGGTCTAACGTACCGTCGAGAGGAGGACGTTGTTGCTTGGCATAAGCATGTGATCGGTGGCGAGTTTAGTGGCGGTCAGGCAGTAGTCGAGAGCATTGCCACCCTGCCGACAGATACGGGCAATGATGAGCTTTATATGATTGTGAAACGCACAATCAATGGCGCAACTATGCGCTACGTCGAGGTTATGAAAAACTTTGACTTTGGTGGCGCAACAACGTCTGCATTCTTTGTAGATAGTGGCCTGGTTTATTCTGGCAGCTCTGTATCAGGCTTTAGTTCGCTGTATCATTTAGAAGGTGATACAGTTTCTGTACTTGCCAATGGCGCGTCACATCCAGACAAAACCGTGTCAAGCGGTGCAATCACGCTCGATTTCTCAGCAACCAGCGCAGCTGTAGGCTATGGATACACAAGCTCGATGCAGACCTTGCGGATCGAAAGCGGATCTAGCGATGGGGTAAGCCAAGGCAAACCGAAGCGGATCCACGGCATTACGGTTCGTTTGTTCGAGACAGTTGGTGTCGAGGTTGGCAATGATAGCGGCGAAATCGATAGGATCTTTTTCCGCGATAGCTCAATGAACATGGATGAAGCTGTGCCATTGTTCACTGGTGACAAAGAGATTGAGTTTCCTGGTGGTTTTGACGACGATGATAGGCTATACTTGCAACAAACGCAGCCCCTGCCTTTGACAGTCCTGGCGCTGTACCCACGAATGAATACGTTTGACAAATGATAGCTAGACCCTTGACCAGATCACACGTACTGCATGTTGCAGAAAGAGCGCCTAGACAGAACCAGTCTCAGATGGGGTTGGTTCTTTCTAGTTTGCCTGTCTACACAATGCCTGGTCGTGGACTAGCATTGCTCGATGGCGGCGATGTTTATGCTGTTACTGGCCTGGCGCCGTTATGGGATGGCGTTGCGGAAGCCTGGTTTTTGCCGACTAAGGATATGCGTCAAAAGAAAATACAGACAGTTCGATTGGTTCGGCGCGAGTTAGACGCGGCGATCGAGCGTTTGAAATTGCATAGAGTGCAAGCGGTTGTGCGATCTGATTTCGTCGATGCACACAAGCTTGCTAAGTTCCTGGGCTTTCAAAGCGAGGGAACAATGAAAAAGTACGGGCCAGATGGTTCGGATTATGAAAGGTACGCAAAATGGCTGAATCGCTCCCATTCATAATGGCTGGATCCCAGCTGATCGGCGGTGCGTCCGAGGCAGCTGCGGCTAATCGAGCGGCAGAGGCCGCAAGAGCGGTTGGTGAGTTTAACGCCCAGGTTATTGAGCGCGATGTAAACTTGCTGGAAAACCAGCGTACCATCATTAACAATAACTTGCTTATCTCGAATGAACGCAAGCGGATGCAGTTCCGCAAAGTTCAGGGTGAGGTTGTGGCTAACTATGCATTCGCAGGGGTGGATATTTCCCAGGGAACGCCAATGCAAGTTTTGCGCGAGAATGCGCGCGAATTAGAATACGAGATCACGGTGGACAAGTTTAACAACTATGTCACCAACATGCAGATCAACGATGCGCAAGAGGACACCAGGCTTACAGCACAGCTATCCAGGATGGAAGCTGGTGCATCAGCTGCGGCATTGCGCGCCCAGGGTACTGCAAGCCTTATCTCTGGTTTGGGATCCGCTGCGCGGATTGGTTACGAAACAAATATGTTTGGGTGATAATAAATGCGTATTCCTACTTATCGTGTAAGCTCTACCCCGACAGGCGAAGCGCCAGGACGTAGCTTTCGTGCGCGCATGAGCGCAACGCCGTTCATCCAACAGGCGCAAGCTGAGGGTGGTATTGTCAAAGAGTTTGCGCGGCAAGCTGGTGAATTTGCAGCCACACGATACAAAGCTGCCAGGGAAACGCAGATCAACGAAAAGATCATTGCTGGCGAAGAAGCCTTGCGCGAAGAAGCGCGGAGATTGTCACAGATCGAAACTGGCAAATTGCGCGATGTTTTCAACGAAGGCGGCAAAGAGGAGGAGGGGCTTTGGTCTCAATCCTCTACACTCGCGCGCGAAAAGCTCCTCGAAGATGTTAAAGATCGTGAAGCTCGTAGGATCTTAACTGATCGATTTAACCAAATGGAGCTTACTCATAGGTTCCGTTTGCGTGGCACAATCGATCAGAAGATCGACCAGGCTAACCAGGCTGCGCGTACTGCGCGCGCTCAAGGCACAATGACAACAGCGGGCATGGCAAATGACGTTAAGGAGTTCGACCTAGCACTAAACAACTTTGGGGTTGATAGCGTTCGCTTGGGATCTCTTGGCCTGGGCAACCCAGATGCGCTGAAAAAACAAGAGCTGGCAGTGGTCGTTGGCGCTGTAGACATGCAAGTGTCGCGGTATATTAATGGATCTGAAACACCGAGCAAAGCCCTGGAGGCATTGCGCCAGGCATTGCGTGACGGGGATGCGTCCCTAGCTGGCGATGGTCAGATGGCATTCTACGCTCTCAGCAAACTAGATCTAAATTCGCAAGCTGCGATTTTGAAAAAGTATGGCGGGGCAGCTGACTACATCGATGCGCCAACAGCTGAAGAACAAAAGCAAGCCCGCATTGCTGGGGAATATGGCAAACAAGCGGGCGCCCTGGTCACTGACTACACAAGTCGGATCCAGGAAGGTCAGACACTGCCAACAGGCTCGATCGAGCAACTTATGGAAATTGCAGAAATGGCTTATCCTTCTATGGGGGGTGTTGAACAAGCCGAGCTAAAAGAAGGCATTGAGGATCTGCAATACATCCAGGGATTAGCGACAGCGGTAAAAGGTGTCGCAAACGTCAAAGGTGTTGACGATATGATAATGATGCTGGAGCAAGGCGACCAGTTTGGTGGCCCAGGTATCCAGCCAAGAGAGCAGCTTGGGTTAGAGTTCTTGCGTGGCTTCAAGGCCAACATGGAGAAGCAACTTGAAACTGATCCAATAGGTTTTGCGTCCACCACAGGTTCGGTCAAAATTGCTCCTATCGACCTGTCTCCCCAAGCTGTACAATCTGGACAAACGGGCGTGGCGCAGCGAATACAAAGCGCCGTGGCGGTTCGAGGCCACTATGAGCTGACAGGCCCGATGAAATTGCTAACGCCCGCTGAGGTAGCATCTTATGCGCCTTACCTAAATCGCGGATCTGCCGTTGAGCGGATGCAAGCAATCAACACAATTACGGAACAGTTTGGCGAATTTGCTCCAGCTGTACTACAACAACTTGCGCCAGATGCGCCAGTGGCTATGCATGTTGCTGGGCTTATGCGTGATGGGATCGGCCCAGAAGCTGAGATCATTATGAACGGGATCGAGGAGATTGCGCAGAATGGCAATCCGATCGAAGGCGCAGATATGCAAAGCGCTGAGGCAGAAATGTATGGGATCCTGGGCGCAGCGTATGAGTTACTACCTGGTAGCCTGAACGCCGAGCTGAAAAAGAATATAAAGGATACTGCCCTGGCATACTATGCCGAAGTGTTATCTCGTAAGGTGGACAAGTCTTATGACAGCGATCTTTGGGGAAAAGCGGTCAACGTAGCAACAGGATATAACCCCAAAACTGGCAAGGGTGGCGTCCAGGATGTACGCGGTACGCCTACATTGTTGCCGCCGAATAGATCCCCAGATGAAATAGAAACTGCCCTGGAAACGATCACGATCGATAACTTTGCAGAGATTGCAACGTCCTCAGGTACAATCGATCAGGAAACGTTTGATGATATTACATCAGACGATAACTATAACTTACAAGTGTTGGGTCGGCGCAATGGCAAGATTGTCTATGGAGTTGTGTACGGCAACTATGGTGAAAGCGGCTACGCAATCATTACGGATCCAGATGGCAACGATATTAACTTTACAGCTGAGGAACTAATCAAAGCTTCTCGCAGAAAAGCCCAGCCTCGTGTAGAAAAAAGTGAACCTGTCGTACAGGAAGCGCCGAAAGACCAGGCGTTTGACCCATTAAACTATGACCCAGAAACGCAATCAGCTCAGGCTCATAGATGGATGGTCGGCGTAATGTCCGATGATCCTAAAATACAAGAAAGAACAGTAGATCATTTTGTCAACGTGTTTAATGAAAATGGCTTCAAATACGATAGTTATGTTTCCGTAATGAATGCGTTGCGAGAAGCAAAAGATCAAGACGCGGGATTTGATTTGAGGGATTATGACAAATCATCTTCAAAAGATCGCAATAGAGCGACAACCGAAATAATGCGTATCATAGAAAATGATTTTGACATTGATACTGTTACAGCAAGCGAGGTTCGTGCTTATCTGCGAAAAGAAAAGATCCCTCATAGCAATCAAATGATTGAAACGGCTTTGAACTTAGCGAAGGAAAGAGCAAGTGAGTAGTTACTTACCAGACCAGGTAAATCCGCTTTCGTTTGCAACTACGCCGCGCCGTAGTAAACCGACAGGCGGTTTCGTAGAAAACCTGTCTAAGTCTTTCGATGCTAACTTAATGCAAAGCGGATCCTCTGAGGAGCGGTTTATTAAAGAAGCTTGGGATCCAATCGTTGAAGAAATCGAAACATTAACGGGTAAATCTTTCAGAAACCCTGGCGCGTACATTCGCCCTAATGTGTTTGAAATCCTAAGTGGTGAAGCCGCCAGGTTCTATGGCCCAGCGCGCTACAGCTACGAAACAAACGATATTGAAACGTTTGTGCGTGACAATCGTGACCAGTTGCCTGAGGAGCTGGTTGTTTCTGTCCTGGATCAAGATCGAGATAAGTCCTGGCGTGAAGCTGCGCGCGAGAAGTTTCACCAGGAACAAGGGGAGCTTGCCGAGCTGACAGAGCGCTCTCCTGGGATTGGCCCTGGCACTGCGCGTGTTCTGGGTATGCTTGGGGCGGGTGCCGAGGATCCAATTAACCAGGCATTCATGGTTATCCCTACTGCGCGCCTGGGCAAAAACTTCCTGGGCCTGGTTGCGGGTGAAGCGTTCACAAACGCTACAGTCGAAATGATCCAGCAGCCAGACGTTAAAGATTGGTATGATAGCCTGGGGATAGATTATACCTGGGAAGATTTTGTTGCGAACGTTGGATCAGCTGCCGTAATTGGTGGTGCATTCCCTGTCGGCATCAAGATCGGGACAGAAACTGTAAGGCTAACAGCTGACCAGGTGCGCCGTGGCGCCCAGGTTATAAGCAATGCAGCGGGTCGCAAATCAGCTGGGCAAGAGGCAGCGGAGTTACTCGACGAGGCAGCACAATCTATTACAGACAGCAATCCTCTAGGCAACAAAGCAGTAAACCAGGTCGAACATCAATCCAGGTTAGAAGAAGCCACGGTCGCATTGAACGATGGTGAATTGCCTAAGATCTCAGAAGCCCCTAGATCTGAGGTGCAGCTCCCAGAAAACATAAATGAAGCAACAAACTTGCGCGGCGTGGTCGATGAGTTTGATCCGAACGAGATTGGCGTAGATGCTAAGACGTTCCAGTTCAAAGAAGGCGGCGACATATACGGTGTTACTGACCGCCTAGAAGGTGTGACGCAGTGGGATCCTATCAAAGCGGGCATGGTAACGATCTATGAATACGCTGATGGAAAACTGTTTATTGCAGATGGGCACCAGCGCTTAGGTCTAGCCAAGCGTATCTTAGACCAGGATCCTAGCCAGGATGTACGCATGGTCGGGTATCGTTTGCGCGAAGTCGATGGCATTACGCCTGATGATGCAATGGTGATTGCAGCGTTAAAAAATATTGCGGAAGGCACAGGCACTGCGATCGATGCAGCTAAGATCTTGCGCGTAGCGCCTGATCGGATCTCTGAGCTACCGCCTAAATCTGCATTTGTTCGCCAGGCAAATGACCTGGCACGTTTGGGCGATGATGCCTGGGGCATGGTAAAGAACGAAATTGTCGCACCTAATCATGCGGCAGTCGTTGGTCGTTTGATCGATGATCCTGGTATGCAAAAAGCAGCGCTCGATGTTTTAGCAAAGACTGAACCCGCAAATGAGTTCCAGGCAGAAGCTATTGTTCGCCAGGTGCGCGAAACAGAAATGGTTACTGAGACCCAGGAGAACTTGTTTGGTGAAGAAGTTTTAACGCAAAGCTTGTTTACTGAACGCGCAAAAGTTCTTGATCGTGCGCAAAAGCAGCTGCGCAAAGACAAAAACGCATTCCAAAACCTAATTACTAACGCGGCTCGATTAGAGGGTGAAGGTAATAAACTTGCGCAAAACGCTAATGAAAGAAGGGCTAACGACGATGGCAAAGCGATCTCGCTCCTCCAAAGCCAAGCAAACCGTAAGGGAACCCTCTCAGATGCCCTTACCGCTGCGGCAAGGCAAGCAAAAGAAACAGGCAACTACAACGCCGCTACAAGAAGCTTTCTCGAAGATGTCAGACGAGCAATTTCAGATGGCGAGTTTGACCGCGCAGAAACTAGCGATGTTGGACGCACTTTCGATGCTCCAGAAGAAATCCCGACTATACGAACAGATGCAGAGGAAATCGAGCTAAACCAGTTCGATGATATGTTCGGCCCTGGCATGGAACGCCAGACGAGCGCTCTCGATGCAGGGTTGCGCCAGGATCTGACAGATCCACAAATACAGCGCCAGGAACTGAAACGCCTGGTCGATGATGGCGCGCCAGAAGAACAGATCATTAATCATCCAGCGATCGTTGATGCGATAGCCCGCATGGAGGAGATCCCGCTAACCAATGAGCGCCCTGGTTATCCTAAAGATGGCGACGATGTAGCGGCTATTGAATGGTTTGATAACAGACGTTATATTATAGATGGAAGCAATGAGGCGTCATTCGATGATGCATTCCGCTACCTAGTAAAAGGCGCAAGAGAGCTAGGCTGGGTAGACGAAGGCTTAGATTTCCCTACAGGAGCAACCCGCCAAGAAAAGAAAGCGGTAATTATTCTAGGCCCACCAGCTGCGGGTAAGAGTACGATTGCCAATCCGATCGCGCGCAAGATGGGTGCATCGATCGTTGATGCGGATGAAGCAAAGAAGGTTTTGCCAGAATACCAGGGCGGCATTGGTGCAAATGCGGTACATGAAGAAAGCTCATTCATGTCAGATCTTTTGTTCAAAGGTTTGATGGAAGAAGGTGATAACCTGGTTATTCCTAAGGTTGGCGGCAAGGTTGAAAGTATTGAGCGCACAATCTCATTGCTTAAATCAAAGGGATATGACGTTGAGTTGGTAGATATGAAGGTCGGCGCCGAGGCAGCACTGCAACGGATGATCGGTCGTTTCATCAACACGGGTAGATTAATTAACCCAGAATATGTTAAAAAAGTGGGGGATAATCCCGCCATTACTTTTGACACACTAAGAGAAAAGGGGGTAGCAGATGGCTACTACAGGATCGACAACGAAGGCGGGCGCGACGATTTCAAAGACGTCCCAATCGAAACAGGAACCCTCCTCGATGGGGTCGAGCTTCGACTACGACGAAATGGAGTTGAGAGCGGCCCAGAAGTCAGACGGGGCGATCGGCAAGCTACTGTTGGAGCGGGGGCTGAAAGCCCTGAAAGCGTAGCAATCCCACAGATCCGCGAAAACTTCTTAGATGAGGAGTTCCCACTAGAAGTGTTGGGCGAAGTGGATGAAGTTACGCAAGAGCCAGTTTTAAGAAAAGTCACAGCGCGGCAGCTCCTGGACGAAATAGACCAGGACGATGCGATGATTGATGCTATTTCGAGGTGTCCACTATGAGTTTTCGCAAGTGTATCGATGATCTGGAAAACAGCGGAACGCTGACAAAAGAGCAAGCCAATGAAACGCGCGACTTGTTCGATGAGATCTACGAAGAAAAGTCTAAGGGCATGGGCGCTGTTCAGGCGGCAGAAGAAGCTGGGCAAGATACATACAATGCCCTGGTGAATAAAACGGCTCATGCCAAGCGGCAAAAAATTACGCAGATGCGCGTATGGCAACAGATCACTGACAACCTGGAGAACTATCGAGACCGTTTCGGTCGCGCTGATCCTAACGCAGCTGCCCTGGCATTGTTCGAGCAAGACGGAATGTCCAGGTTTTCAGCTGTAACACAACGTGAAGAAGCGATTACAGGCTTTGCGTTTGCAGAAATGAACCAAATCTTAGGTACGTTTCGCCGCAATCTTATCGGCGAGGTGCGTCAAAAGGCGCAGCTAAAGAACCTTACACGGGAGATCTTTGGTGAAAATACTGGTGATGTAAGCGCCAGGGAAATGGCACAAGCCTGGAAAACAACAGCTGAAACCCTACGCAAAAAGTTTAATAAGGCTGGCGGGAACGTTCCAAAGCGTGAGGATTGGGGTCTGCCGCAAAACCATGATCGCTTTCAGATCAAGGCAGCTGGTTATCAAAAGTGGCGCGAATTTATTGTGCCGCGCCTCGATCGCAATAAAATGATCGATGAGCAAACTGGCTTGCCATTTAGTGACATGCGCTTGGATATGGCCTTGAAGGATGTTTATGACACCATAACGTCCGATGGATTTAACAAGCTTAATCCTGGATCTGGCGGTCGCGGAAAGATCTTGGGCAATCGTCGCCAGGATCACAGGTTCTTGTCGTTCAAGAGTGCTGATAGCTGGATGGAATACCAGCAACAGTTTGGTGATGCTAACGTATTCGATGTAATGGTGTCGCATGTAAAGAATATGTCACGCGACATTGCATTGATGGAGATCCTGGGGCCAAACCCAGCTGCAACAACAAACTTTATTAAACAAACGCTAATGAAGCCCGCCCAGGAAACAGCGGATCCAAAGCTTATTGATAAAGCGAACAAGACAGCAAAGCGGATCGATGAGTTTTATTCAGCTGTCACTGGCAGAAACAATGCGCCGATCGATGGTCGGTTTGCCTCAGTTTTTGCTGGCACCAGGCAGTTACTTCAATCGGCACAGCTGGGGGCAGCGGCTATCTCAGCAATTACAGATCTAAACTTTCAACGTATGGCTCGTCAGTTTACTGGATTGTCGCAAACCAGGACATTGCAGCAATACCTAGATTACGTGAACCCTCTTGGTGCAAAAGAAAAAGGCGAACTAGCGATTAGTTCGGGTTTGATTGCAGAAGGCTGGACTAGCCTGGCAGCTGGGCAAATGCGTTTTGTTGGCGATATGTCTGGGCCAGAAGTTACCAGGCGCATATCTGATTTTGTAATGCGCGCGTCTTTCTTGTCGCCTATGACTTCGGCAGGGCGCTGGGCGTTTGGCATGGAGTTCCAGGGAAATGTTGCGCGGAATGCGGGCAAAACGTTCGATGAGCTAGATCCAAACTTTAGATCTACTATGGAGCGTTACAATATCGGATCTGAGCAATGGGACGTTATTAGATCTACGGATCCATTCGATGAGCGTGGGGCTAAGTTTATTCGGCCTACAGATCTGATGGATCGAGCTGATGTAGATGAAGCGCTGCGCGAAGATGTAGCTACCCGCTTCCTGGAAATGATTAATACGGAAACAAACTTCGCGGTTCCGTCTAATTCATTGCGCGGTCGTGTGTTCTTAACGGGTGAAACACAGCCTGGCACAGTATCTGGTGAAATATCCAGGTCGTTTGCGATGTATAAGAACTTTGGCGTAACGGTCGTCAATACGCATTTGATGCGGGGTATGCAGCTAGAAGGATCGTCAACTAAGGCGTCATATTTTGCAAACTTGCTTATTTCTACGACGATGATGGGCGCCCTGGCATTGCAACTAAAAGAAATGTCTAAGGGTCGAGATCCGCGCGATATGTTTGGCGATGGCGAGGAAACTGCTAAGTTTTGGTTTGCGGCATTCATGCAAGGCGGTGGCCTTGGGATCTTCGGTGATTTTCTAAATTCGGGAACAAACCGTTTTGGTGGCGGGCTTGCTGAGACAATCGCTGGGCCTGTCTTTGGGTTTGCAGATGATACTTTAAAGCTAACTGTTGGCAACTTATACCAGGCGGCAACGGGCCAAGATACAAATGCAGCTGGCGAATTGGTTAAGTTTACCCAACGCTATATGCCAGGATCCTCTCTTTGGTATTCACGCCTGGCGCTAGAGCGTAAGGTCTGGGATCAGCTGCAACTTATGACTGATCCTAAGGCAAGATCGAAGATGCGCAGGGCAGAAACACGGGCGCGCAGGGAGTTTGGTCAAGAGTATTGGTGGGGGCCAGGTGATAGCGCTCCATCCCGACTACCAGATATAGCGGGGGCTTTTGAATAGATGACTACACAACTACAACATAATGTGGTATTTTTTCTGCAAAGTAAGGAATTGCTATGACAGTATCGAGCAGCACAAACAGAGTATCGTACAGCGGCAACGGTTCGCTGACAACTTTTGCATATACGTTCAAAGTGTTTGACCAGAGTGACTTGACTGTCATCGTTCGGGCAAGCAACGGCGCAGAAACAATTCAAACAATAACAACTGACTACACTGTGACAGGCGTAGGTGATGTTGGCGGCGGTAACGTAGTGTTTACGACAGCGCCCACGGCTACAGAAACTGTTGTTATTCTGCGAGAGCAGGGGCTAACGCAAGGACTTGATCTGGTTCCTAACGATCCATTCCCAGCGCAATCGCTAGAAGAAAGCTTGGACAAGCTAACGTTTATGGTTCAGCAACACAACGAAGAGTTGGGCCGAGCAATCAAGGCATCACGCACAAACACAATTACTGGATCTGAGTTTACGATTTCTGCTGCTGATCGTGCGAACAAAGTATTCTCGTTTGATGCTTCTGGTGACTTAGCGGTTACCCAAGAGCTTGGCGTTTGGCAGGGTGATTGGGCTACAAGCACAGCATTCTCGGTGCGTGATATTGTTAAAGATGCAAGCAATAGCAACGTTTATATCTGTATTACTGCGCACACATCTAGCGGATCTACACCGATCAGCACAAACACAGATAGCGCAAAGTGGGCATTGCTGGTAGACGCGGCATCTGCGGCATCTAGCGCAAGCGCAGCGGCTGCATCAGAGACTGCGGCAGAGACTGCGCAAACGGCTGCGGAGGCTGCGCAGACTGCCGCCGAGACAGCTCAGACCGCTGCGGAAACTGCGGAGACAAATGCCGAGACAGCAGAGACAAATGCTGAAACAGCACAGGCAGCAACAGAAGCCGCACAGGCTGCGGCAGAGTTGGCTTATGACAACTTTGATGATCGTTACCTTGGCGCAAAGGCAAGTGATCCAACGCTAGACAATGATGGCGATGCGCTGATTGACGGCGCGTTATACTTTGACACAACCAACAATGTGATGAAGGTGTACGATTTAGGCGGCACAGCCTGGAAGCGCACAACACCTACATCTGCCGAGCAAACAAACATTGACACAGTGTCTGGCATTTCTGCAAATGTTACGACAGTGGCTGGCATTTCTGGAAACGTTACAACGGTAGCAGGGATTAGCTCAGACGTTACGACGGTTGCGGCAGATGGCACTGACATTGGTACGGTTGCAACAAATATTGCCAACGTAAATACGGTTGCGGGTATATCTGGAAATGTAACGACAGTCGCTGGGATTAGCGCGGATGTAACTACAGTGGCTGCGGATGGTACTGACATTGGTACTGTTGCTACCAATATTGCTAACGTAAATGCTGTAGGTGGTATTTCTGCTGACGTTACAACGGTTGCTGGCATATCTGCTAACGTCACCACGGTTGCAGGGATCAGCGCAAATGTTACAACGGTGGCTGGTGACACAGCAAACATTGGTACGATTGCAACCAACCTAAATGGCACTGATACAATCGGCACTGTTGCTGGATCAATTAGCAATGTGAACAGTGTTGGCGGCGCAATTTCTGATGTTACTACTGTTGCATCAAATCTGACTGATGTTCAGAGTTTTGCAAATACCTACCGCATTGGTGCTACTGATCCAACAACTAGCCTAGATACTGGGGATCTGTTCTTTAATACATCAAGCGGTGTTCTAAAAGTCTACAATGGTTCTGCTTGGGAAGCGGGTGTTACGGCTGGTTCTGGGTTTATGCCGCTAACAGGTGGTACGTTTACTGGCGATGTATCCTTCGGCGACAACGACAAAGCCATCTTCGGCGCAGGGTCTGACCTACAGATTTACCATGATGGTACTGACAGCTATGTTGAAGAAAGTGGCGCAGGTAATTTATACTTGAGTGGCCAGAACCATATCTTTCTTACAAACAGTGACCAGACGCAAACTTATGCAGCTTTTAATGCTCCTACTGGATGGGCTAAGTTGTATTACAGTAACGCAGAAAAACTCGCCACCACCAGCACAGGCGTAGACATCACGGGGACTTTGACCAGCGATGGGCTGACTGTTGCTCAAAGTAATCCTGTGATTACTATTACAGACACGGATGGCTCTACAAATACAACGCTGAAGACAGTTGGTTCAAACACAGAGTTGAGCAATCCTTCTGGGGGTAATCTTAGGTTTAGGACTAACGCTTCCGAATTAGAACGTATGCGTATTAGTCCAGACGGCGACATCAGCTTCTACGAGGACACAGGCACCACGGCAAAGTTCTTCTGGGATGCGAGTGCGGAAAGTTTAGGCATTGGGACGACTTCGCCTAGTACTAAGTTAGATGTGAAAACGGCAGGGGATCGTGTTCAAATCACAGACAGTGGTGGCGTAAGTAAGATACAGTCACGCAATTCTGCCGACACCGCATATAGTAGTTTTTTCTATGGTGCTGTTCAGCATATATTCAACATAAATACCTCCGAAGCCATGCGCATCGACAGCAGCGGTAACTTGCTGGTGGGTAAGACGAGTTCTTCTTTTAGTACAGTTGGTGCTAGATTATCGTCTACAGACAATCAATTTGTTACTGATGGACAACTTAGTGCCGCATTTAATCGCAAAACGTCTGATGGTGATATTATAGGCTTTTTCAAAGACGGCACCGTTGTGGGGAGTATT
>Ga0208542_1000267_pt1 | contig 24399 bp, 30 predicted proteins | sample DEB08_DNA_3_FD_185495 | JGI IMG/M metagenome (GOLD analysis project Ga0208542, IMG submission 185495) | Aqueous microbial communities from the Delaware River and Bay under freshwater to marine salinity gradient to study organic matter... | ecosystem: Environmental > Aquatic > Marine > Coastal ... | reverse complement strand
CCTCGTAATCACTGTCCGAGTCATCATCACTATCAAGTTCGGAATCATCGTCGCTGTAATAGAACGTGTCTTCATGGAATGGTTTGTTTCCGTTCATGTGATCATGAACGCGTTTCAATTTATCGGCCATCTCCAGATAGAGGCCATCAGGGATCTTACTGGAGATGTCGTCAAGGCAAGCCATGAGGCTTCGGAGGTCTTCCATATTGATTGATTGATTGTTTACTTACATGAAAATTACACTATTTTGTTTCTACTTAGGTGCAATCCACTTGCGAACCCCCCTCGACCAGTCAACAATTTTCTTAAGAGACCATGTCTGATCGATGTCACTGCGTGTGCGCATCTTCTTCAACCTGAAATTGACAGACCCCTTCGCGGGTGGAACCTGAATGAAACCCTGTCTCATAGGGAGACGTTTACCGTCGGAACCCATAGTCTCTAAGATGTACGGGAAATGTTTCTCGAAATATGCCCAGTGAACTGTACCTCGGCTTGATTTGGGAACATATTTATAAATCACACCCCAAATGAACTTTTTTACATACTCAAGACGTTCACGGGGATCTTGTGGTCCGGGTTTGACCATTCCGAGATTTACCATTAAGGCGAGGAACGACTCCATATAACAAAAATGGTGTTGAGAAAGTTCATCATATTGAGAAACAATAAAAGCTTCTTCCATATGCTTCTTGGGAACACCTCCACGACCACCCGCGTAGTTCTTCTTCTTGAACTCGTTGAATGATTGTGACACAAATCCACCTGTGGGTTGTGGATTTAAATCAGCGTTCGTCGCATTCCTCAAGCGAGGATAGCATCCGTGAATTGTCCCACTCGATACTTTGTATCCTTTACCCAGAAGGGACTTCAATGGGCTCTCGAAATCGGAATCTTCGTTTTTCATCGAGTCATAAATCAGCGCAGTCTTATTAGTGTGATTAACCCGTGTCATACCGTAATGCCCAGACCCGTCAGGGAATGAGTGTTCCATGAGAATATAGTCAGTACCATTACGTCCCTTGGTAGCTAAAGGACGCCTTTCCATTGAAGATGTCTTACGGAACAGGAAACGGAAGTTCTTCCCGGATTCCTTCTTGATATCTTTGGCGATTCGTTCGAATACACCCTTCTTATGTAAATAGTATTTGGCAATTTCAGAAGCATCCTCTATAGCCATGAGGTTACTCGCTTTCTTATTCGTGAGAATTCGCGATTCAATATAATCATTCTTGTCGATTTCGGGGGTTTCACCTTTAATTTTGAGAAGTTTACTTCTCACCGAAACATTTTTGATTAACTTGATGGGTGTGAGAGACATGTTATAGTATGATATTATAATTTCTAAGCTTGACTTAGGTATGGAACATGTACGAAAAATTATGGAAATAATGGATGACGAAATGTTCCCGACAAAAAGGGAGTGGGCATATATCAAAATATGTAACGAACTTAAACAAATTCACATTGAACTACAACACTTTTCGAAGCTAGCAGCAATGCACGCACCGGCTACATTAGACCCATCAGCACATGTCGATATGCGCACTACAGCTAGAATAGATCCTTCAGCACCACCCGTATAAATTTACTCATAATCCCTGACTACCACACCAACAGGGAAACGCGGGACACCGAGAGCGGTCAGGTTTTGGAAACGTACAGTGAGCATCTTCCCCATAAACTTCTCGCGGTTTTTGTAGTTCTCTTCTCTCTGAACGATAGTGCCTTCAGGTCTGACTGTGAATTCTCGGTCATCTTGGGTTTTACAGACCCATACAACTGCGTCGGCGTCACGACCATGACCCGTCCTAGCACCAACAATCTCATATTCCTCCGTTTGGAAATCCTTGAACTTGAGAAGGTAATTGCTTCGCTGACCCACTTCATATACACTGTCCTTATCACGGATCATGGTACCCTCATGACCTTCCTCGACATGTTGCTTATGAATGGAAGGGACATCGTCACGCAACATGACGAGTGTCGTCTTCACGTATTCGTAATAGGGGTTCTTGAGAGACTTAACCTTTTCCCATCGTTCCTCGAATGTCATGTTAAGCTGGTTGAGATCAAAATAGTCAAAGACGTGAAACTTGAGCTTCAGAGGGTCAGTTTTGAAAGTACTTGTAAGTTCTTCGAAGTCAAGTTTGGGGTCAAATGCTTCACCGTCGACATATTGACCCTCCTCGAGACCCCTGCCAAGAATTTCAGTACCGGGTACAATCTTTCCAGTCCTTGAGATACCTCCATCCTTGGATACCAAAAGACGGACACCGTCCAATTTGGGTTGAACGTAAAAGGGTTGACTGATGTACTTTTTACGACTTTCCCACTTATTGGCGAGCATGGGTAGGATTGTGGTAGCCTTAGTGTTCAAATTTTTCCACATCGTGTTCGCACGTTTCATAGCACTTTCATAACCAAGGGGGACTTCTGTCACAGATGTAGCTTCTTTGCCTCCAACCTGACCAGATGCCTTAACAATGCACCAGCATTCACCCCGCTTTTCGACCCTGATGTCGATGTAGCGCTTCTTGTTGTTTTTGTCGGTGGTAAAAATTGTGTTCATAATGTAGTAGGATGATACCCGTTGTAAATTATGAAAGAATGGAACGACTTAAGCCTCCTCCGTTAACGAACATTCCAATGAATTTGAATACGATTAGCATTGGATTTATTATACTGGGTGTACTCGTTTTATACAGGCGATATATCGTCACTAGGAATGCCCGTGAACGATCCCGTACTTGATACATTCATCGTATCCGAGATATATATCACGCTTCATAAATTGAGACATCTTTTCTTTGGGAATTGACGTTTCATTCTCATATAAATTCTTAATGACCGACATGATTTTTTTACACGTTTTCATTTCATCTTTTAATTCAGTATATTTACCGAAGAACCCAGATGACAGTTGATGAATGAGAACGAACGAATATTTCCCCATGAGACGCTCACCTCCACCGAGTAGCATGAAAGTTGCGGCGCTACAACATGTACCCTCTGCAATCGTGACGACATTCACACGTGACGATTTTAGAGCATCCATCATACTCAATCCCGAAAAAACGTCACCACCATCACTGTGTATATGAACCCTGATCGTGGGTGTATACCCCGGTAGTTCGATAGCCTTTTTCAACAAGTTTACTTCGAGCTTCTTAAATTCGTCTAGGAAGTCGAGTGCATTCTCTCTATCGACGTCGCCATAATAGTATATGTCACAGCCATTCACGCGTACAACCTCATGATCCTCGGTATCGGAATCGGTGTCGACACTACTCATTTAACAAACTACGAAGTTTCTTTTTAACTTTTATAACATCGGTTGGTTTTAATTTGTTACCAACTGCAAGATGATTCATCACATCAAAATCGAGTGGTTCAAGTTTATATTCTATTAAAGGGTTTAGATCCCCTGCAATTGCATATTGTCTAATTAAACTTAGTTCGTCGTGTCCCAAATTAGTAGATTGTCTCGATTGAATAGCACGAAGTTTATTTTGTCGCATTTTAAAATTACCATATTTGGTCCATAAACTCCCTGGTTGTATTTTAGTTGGATCGACTGGTTCACCCATATTCAATTTAGGAACTGCCATTCCAGAAGCGATATAAAATGGCATGCAATTCCAGTCACCTTTATACATCTGTGTGTCGTATATATCCGATTCTGATAAAGAATCAATTATAGTACACACGTTAGCATTTTTTGAAAGTAGATAATTCCCGTGTATGACATCACATACATGACCATGTTCGTGTACCGTCTGAGATGTATCGAACCCACCCTTATGACATAATATATCAATGACGATATCTTTCGACGTTTTGAAAATATCCTTCACGTGGGAAAAATTTAGATAGTCGAAAAAGTTTCGTATGTTCCCGTTACATTCGGATGCAGCGTAACTGGCATTTGGGTGATCACATGCCAGGGAACATATTGCATCTGGTGTTCTTCTAGGTACGATTATCAGTTTGAAATTGGGTATCATATGTATCGATGTAGATGTAACCACAACCGACCCGTTCGTCACCTTTATTTTATTTTCGGATACACGATCTATAATCTGTTTGTGTCCATGAATAGATGCATCATATCCATCGATAAAAATATGAGAAGATGTTCGACCGATCAAATCCATAAATGTACTTTTTTTCTGAAAAAGCTCAGAATGTAATTCGATCGTGTTAGTTGAATCTAAAACCGTTTCCGCGATGAAAGTTTTACCACACCCAATTTGACCACATATGAAAACGTTATGCCCCTCCTTAATATATTTTTCGAGTAAGTCAATTTCATTTTGGTGGAGCGTTGGTGGACGTGGTTTTTTTTGTGGTATAATTTTAATGAAGGAGTCCATGACCGATGAACTTACTGATCAAGCTTTAGATATTTTTTTAGAGAGTGATATAATTCAGACAAGGATACTCGAACCTGCGAAAAAGAGGGTTCTTCCTTATTTGATTTGCATCGGTATCTTTAATGTAATGTTATTCGTGATGGTTGCATATCTCACACGTCGCCTCTCTAAGATTTTATAACGACATCCTCTAAATCAGAACCGTCACTTCCACCTCGGATGGCAGATAAATCCTTCTTTAATTCATTTGTCATTTCATCTTCACTTATGAACATATCGATTGGTTGAATATGCATTATTTCTGGTTTGAAAAATCCGTTATCATCTGGGAATTGCTTCTCGAATGCCTGAATGACAAAATATGGTATTGGTGGGGATTGTTCGATAAGTTTATCATATTCAGCGCGGCATGTATCAATCATGGTCGATCCATCACACGATCGTTCTTCTATCGGGAGTGTCAATTCTAAACGAATCGTTCGTGATAGTTTACCGTATTGAAGTGAAGCGACGCGATTCCCTTCCATCATTTCACTTATTTTAAGAAACTGCATGATAGTCGCGATTATACCTGCGATCAAATTCAACCCACCAATCATCGCGGGTGCTGCACCTCTTATACTCGCTGGCAGTGAACTCTGTGCAAAATTCGCAGTACCAGTGATCGTAGACAAAACAATTACAGGAAGTGAAAATTGCATATTCTGTTTTTTGTAAATCAAAAATGCATGGTTGTGCATATACCTGTAACACGCGGAAGCTTCGCCCCATGTTTTCAATATTTGCTCTTGCTGGGGAGACCACGTGAATTTAGTTTTTGAACGTACTTTCTTTTCTTTGTCCATATTAAAATATGAATATTATTTTTACAATTCATACTTTGGTATTTATTACGTCACTCATAGTTCCGTTCACGGGAAATATCAAATGGCTAAAGATGTACTCGGTGATAATACCATTCGTATTCTTTCATTGGGCAATCAATGATGATACATGCGCTCTCACGATTTTAGAATCTCAAATGACTGGTAAAGAACAGAAAGATACATTCTTTGGGCGATTGATGAGACCTATATATAACATTGATAATGAAACGTCCGATCAGGTAGTAAAATCTATATTATTCTCCCTTTGGCTTATGGTACAATTCAAACTTGGAATTATACCACGTCCCAGAATATTTTCCTAGGATATATAAATGAAACGTAAGAACGCGAACGCGATGGGATTAATTATTATTATCGCTCTTGTGGGTGTGATTATATATCTCGTGACACGACCCCGTGAAGTTGTTCGGGTACCTGTTCAGGTGCCTATGCGTCCACCAATGCGTCAGATAGAGCCAGTCCGCAGACGACAGCCGGAATTTAGAGACCCACCTATAAAGGACTATAAACCTGGACACGTTCAACAAATGGGTGTATTGATAGGTGAGAATGACGAGACGCTTCCTCTGTATGGAAAAGAAGTGCGCGGTCGACGTGATCAATACCACTACTACACGTCCACACCTGGACAACAGATCTATTCGATACCTATAACACATGATGGTCGTGACTGTATGGATGATTTAGGATGCAAAGAGTTATACGGTAACGAGAGTGTGAATGTACTCGGTAAAGCTGCTTCTTATGAAGCCAAACTTTATAGAACAGATCATTTCTTTTAAACAAACGTGATACCATAGCGTGTTGTCATGAGTTTTTTAGCTCCCGACATCGAAGGTTTACTCCACAAAAGCCACCTAGACCAAAAACCAGCCGTTTTAATTCCATTTTTAGTCCAAGTTTCACCCATACGTCCATGACGTGCCAGGTATCTTTTCATACGCAACGGATCTCCGTGAATAGTATAGTCTGAATATCCCTTACCTCCGAAGTCGACGTGTGAACCGTCTTCGAAAGTAACCCTGTACTTTTTTTTAGGATTGGGGCTTTTCTTGAGAATAACTTTCATATATAAATACCGAATATTTAATTCTATGTTTCTACTATAGATATGGATCTCCGCAAGCCAACGATCATTCGTATCATATTTATTTCCACGATTGTGTCCGTCTGTGTCGCTTTTATAATTGCCAGGATTTCTAAGTCCAGAGAAGAGAAGAGTTATAAATTTCCCGCTATGTCTAAGGAGACGTGGGATGCATTAGGTACACCGTCTAGCGAAGAAGACGATGAAAAGGATGTTCAGGAAGAAACGCCACCACCTACAGATGATGTATTAGAAGGATATACTACTTTATAATTCCGAATCGGAAAACTCTTCATCGCTTGTAATTTCAAGTTGCACGTGATCAAGATCGGGACAGCATTGCGCAAACCCGTCATATGTAATTTTACACGATCGACAATAATACCAGATCATAGTATTTAGATAGTTGTTCACATACTTAAGTGTTTCCCGTGTACACTTATAAAATGGATACTGATTTTGACAAAGTGATTGCCGACTTGCGTAACCTTCGTGAAGATGTCAGGGAAGTGAAAGAAGATTATGAACTTGAATTGGAAATGTGTCGTTCAGACTTACGACAGCAGTTCGGTTTCAAAATATTGATGATGCTTTCATTCTTTCTCAATGGATTATTCATCGCATACCATATAAAACATACATATGTATCAGATGAACCCACAACCATCACTCCACGTCTTTTGTAAATGACATAAAGAGTTTCACCTTATTAAATATATATGAAGCTTCTTATCAAGCGTCTTTCTAACAATGCTATCATTCCTACACGGGCTTCCCCTGGATCGGTCGGTTATGATTTGTATAGTACTATCGATATGTATATTCCACCAATGGAACGTGGTATCGTGAACACTGGTATCGCCGCTACTATCCCGATTGGTGTGTATGGACGCATCGCACCTCGTTCCGGTCTGGCTGTAAAGTACGGAATTCAAACAGGGGCCGGTGTGATTGATCCCGATTATACGGGTGAGTTGAAGGTGATTTTGTTTAATCAGGGAGGAGAACGTTTCGAGATTAAACAAGGGGATCGTATCGCCCAACTTATTTTGGAAAAATGTGAGACACCTCCTATCGAAGAAGTTGCAACTATTGAAGATACCGAACGTGGTACACGCGGTTTTGGTTCTTCTGGATAAATTTAATTCGCGAACGCTACACCACCCATACCATCCTTGATTTTCAGGATGTTATAGTTGACAGCGTATGTTCGAACAACCGCACCGACCCTGTTCGTGGTTCCATTGAGAACTAACTTGGCATTATCAATGCGCGAGAAGTTCAGAGAACCCGTGGGTTGCGACTTGTTCATAGTCAGACAGAATGGCCATGTAAATGTAGATGTAGTGTTCAACACGTTAGGGGCGAGTACCGAGCAGTGCATTTCGGGAACGACATTATGGTGGTACGTCGCACTCGTGTTTTCGAACAGAGGTGTGCCATTAATATACAGTGTCGAGTCGTCAAACGACCAGTTTGTGGACCATGTGGTACCATCAGCTATAGACGAAACAACGTGCAAGGCCTTAACGGGGTGGTTGAAATACGTGAGATCCACGTCAACATCAGACGCCGACATGGGTTGGTACTGAGTCTGTGTGATGAGAAGTTCATGTTCATGGTTTACGACCATTTCCCTCTCTTCTGTATCCAGGTACACATACGTACCGTACACCTTGGGTGTGCTACCAGGTGTGAACGGTACCACCTGTCCAGCGCGACACTTAATACGCAACTCCACCTGGTGGAATTGGAGAGCCGTGAGTGGGAGAGACTTTGTCCAGTCCTCACTGAAGAAGAACGGGATCATGTAATGATCGGCGTATTGAGAAACACCTACCGCATTTTCGGGAACTTCGTCGAGTGTCACCGCACAAGAAGCCTTAGCCTGATCCTGTTTGTACAAAACATTGTGCACACCCTGGATGAAAAGAGAGTCAAGCTTGGTGACTTCCTGTCCACCAATCCACAAAGAAAATTCGGTTGTGGTTGGATCGTTCGTGCTAAAGAAACCAGTGGGTCTGTCATCGGTAGCTCCGATATCGGTAGCCTCTATCCAGATGTAACTGAGTAGATCACCCTTCGTGCGTAAGGGGACAACAACTTCATTACCCCCACCAAATGTACCTACATAATCGAGGCGTTCGGGCTTAATAGAAAAATTCGTATGACGTTTATAGTTCTGATGGAAAAAAGATACCTGAGGTTCTCCGGTGATGTATACATCCTGAGCACCCTTCGATACGAGATCGATCAACGCAGCAGACATTTATTAATAAACGATATTAAAATTTTAGCTCTATAACTTACCAAGTGTGATGGTGCAATTTCAAGTTCTCACCTGGGATGCTCGTGATGAAAATGATGATCATATCATACGAATTTTTGGTAAGACGATCAAGGGTGAATCCGTCTGTGTCACGACAAAGTTTGTACCTTATTTTTTTGTCAAAGTGCCAGGGACTATGACACCAAATTCGGTGATCCAATATGTTAAACGGACATGCCCGGACATTGTTAACATGGACGTTGTCGAGGCTAAAGATATGGAAGGGTTTCAGAATGGAGCGACCAGTTTTTTCCTGCAAATTCATTGTCAAAATCTCGTATCAAGGCGTAATATCAGTAATCGTTTGCGCAAAAATATAACCGGACTGTCGAATAAACTAAAAATTTTCGAGGCTAATGTGGACCCTGTACTACGTCTTATGCATCGTACTGGTATTCAATCGACTGGGTGGATTGATACGACCGATGTATGCGAACGTGCATACCATACAAAAGTGCAGATCGATTTACAATGCAATGATTGGAGACAACTAAAACCATATGATACGACTGATATCGCACCGTTTGTAATCGCATCCATCGATATCGAGTGTTATAGTTCTACTGGGAAGTTCCCCAGTCCTTCTGTACCTGGTGATGCATGTTTTCAGATCGCTATTTCACTTTTACGGTTCGGTGAAGATGAACCGTACGAGAAAATATGTCTATGCTATAAAGAGACTGACAAGAATATTGATGGTTGCTCTATCGTGAGTTACAAGTCCGAGCGTGATCTCCTAATGGGTTTTAGTGAATATATCAATGAACATGATATAGATATCATAACAGGCTGGAACATCTTTGGTTTTGATTTGGAATACATCATGGAACGTGGTATGGTAAATAACTGTCCTCTTGCGTTTTATCGAATGAGTAAACTCAGGGATTATACGTGTACACTCAGTCGTAAAAAACTATCGTCGAGTGCACTCGGAGATAATGAACTGAAACTCGTACCCATGCCTGGACGATTTATTTTTGATTTGTTTCATGAAGTTAAGCGGGAGTATAAGTTAGATTCGTATAAACTCAATAACGTTTCACAGATTTATTTGGGGGATCAGAAAATAGATATGGCTCCGAAAGAAATGTTTGCACGTTTTGTTCGAGAAGATCCAGTGGAATTACGTGAAGTTGCAGAGTATTGTATCAAAGATACACTACTGCCTCATAGGCTGATCGCTAAACTATCTACATTGATGAATTTACTGGAAATGGCCAAGGCGACATGGGTTCCATTGAGTTATCTTGTTGAAAGGGGGCAGCAAATCAAGGTGTTTAGTCAGCTGACAAAAAAGGCGCGTGAAATGGGTTTCAAAGTTCCTACATACGAATATGGACATGTCGATAATACTGGCTATATTGGAGCGACTGTACTGGAAGCGCAATCGGGTGCATACTATACGCCGATCACAGCCCTGGATTTCGAGGGTCTATATCCGTCTATCATGATGGCTCATAATTTATGTTACTCGACACTTGTCCGTGACAAGAAATATGACAATTTACCAGGTGTAGAATACGAACGTTTCGGTGAACATACATTCGCGCAGAATGTACCGAGTATTTTACCGAGTATTCTCTCTGAGCTAAAATTGTTTAGAAAACAGGCTAAAAAGGACATGGCGAATTCAACGGGTGCTACGAAACAGATGTATAACGGTAAACAGCTCGCGTATAAAATTTCCATGAATTCTGTATATGGGTTTACAGGTGCATCTAAGGGTATTCTCCCATGTGTAGCTATCGCATCTACTACGACGATGAAGGGTCGTAATATGATTGATGACACAAAGAGGTATGTTGAAACGCATTACCCTGGATCTAAAGTGAGGTACGGTGACACTGATAGTGTTATGATTGAATTTGATGTAGGAAATCGTACTGGTAAGGATGCTATCGAATATAGTTGGGAATTGGGTGAAAAGGCTGCAGAGGAATGTACAAAATTATTCAAGGCTCCTAATAATTTAGAACTCGAAAAGGTGTATTGCCCTTACTTCCTCTATTCAAAGAAGCGGTACGCTGCCAAACTATGGACAAAGGGGAAGAATGGTGAAATGAATATGGATTATATAGATGTGAAGGGTTTGCAACTTGTGAGACGTGATAACACACCCCATCTCAGAGAAGTTTGTAAAGAACTTCTGAATGTTGTCCTGGATAGCAGTGATACCACAGCTCCTCAAGCACTTGCTCGGAAACGGGCACTTGAGCTACTCGAAGGTGATGTACCAAACGAGAAGTTAATTTTAAGTCAGGGGTTGTCGGACACTTATAAAGTGAAGGGTGAAAATGTTTCCGTGTTAAGTGAAGAGATAGGAAACATTAATCAGGCACATGTTCAGGTTGTGAGAAAAATGCGCGAACGGCAACCCGGTTCCGAACCTCAGTCTGGTGACAGAGTGCCATATATATTAATCAGGACGGATGACCCTAAAGCACGTGCGTTTGAAAAATCTGAAGATCCTGTATACGCACAGGAACATAATTTACCGATCGATTATCCTTACTATTTTCTTAACAAATTCCTTAACCCAGTGTGTGACTTACTCGAACCACTATTCGAAAACGTAAAGGATGACATCTTCGGAGAATTGCTTCTGAGAGCTAAACCACCAAAGAAAAAGGGAAAGGCTGTGACGAAGCCTGGTAATGATCAATTACTACTGAGTGATATATTTAAAAAAAAGACTCCAGGATAATACATGGTAGGTAGTATTACTGAACAGATTGAAAGTCTGATACAGAAAGAAGCCCGGCGTCAGATTAATGAACGTGAGAAGGAAATTCGCGAACAGACGAAAGAACAGACACGTGAACAAAAGGAACAGTTTTCTGAGCGACTAAAGGAAGCTGTACATGATCACAAAGAACAACATATCCGTACTATCCGAGAAATGGTCGACAAGTACAAAGAACAGATGAATATGTTAAAAAGTGAACATAAATCTATCGTCGCGAAACTGGAACAAGAGAAGCATGACTACGTTTGTAAAGTTGTAGAAAGGGTGTCATCATTGTACTCAATCCCGATTAAAAGCGTTCGACGCGACCTTGCACCTGAAAATGATAAGCGTTGTCTAGGTATACGTAAAAATGGTAAGCTTTGTACGAATAAGGCAATTCGTGACGGATACTGTTGTCTCCATGTAGATGATCCACGGCCATCTACTCCCATACTCATGCCAAGAGGTCCATTAAGACATACACACCCGTTTCCATCTGGATTTGTTCAGGGATGCCCGGCATGTGAAAAAAGAGAGGTTGCAAATGAATTTAGAGATTTGCCTTCTATATTTTAATATGAATAAATCGACTATTCTATTATCATCTATAAATAATTTTTACACTGTACCAGAAAATAGAGCTACGCTAATCGAACTTTTGAACAAGAGTGGTGGTATTTCTCTACGAAACCTGGAATGGTTTATTACCAATTACTCTAAGAAGCATAACCTATCATATGAAACAAATGATGGTCGGATTTTTAGTGTACACTGCGCTTATAAATCAAGTCTAGATGGATACAGTAAAAAATTGTTCGACCCGTTTTGTCGTGCAGACAAGATCGTGTACAACGTGCCGGGTACAACTGATGAAATTCATACGACTGTAGCACAGTTGAACTTCATCAGATGGTGTATCAGAAATAAGATCGTTGATTACATTCGTGTACATCACGATAGGCTTTTCAATAAGCAAGTGACATAAACCCGTTATTAAATTCAAACGTTTGATACCCAACATAATACAGGTGAAGGTTATAGACATCTGTTAATCCAGGTTTTAATTGCACATCTAGTAATGTGCGATCTGAGTTCAATTTACTAAAGTCCAAGCTTCCCGATGGTTCCACATTAATCGGATTCATCGAGAACGCATACGTGTAAATATTCCTATTAGGTCTAGATAGCCTTGTGTTGTATGGGACGATATACTTGAAATAATTGTGATCAGCGACTGGTATATTGGGTAAGTCTTGACCATTTATATAGAGTTTAGCAGAGTCTAAAACCGCCGATGAAAATGAGTTACCGATTGAGTATGATGTTGCAGATGAAAAATTAAACCTATTCGACATTTGACGAGTTCTTATACTCGGGTCAGGGCGACCGGGACTTCCATGCGTATTCTCATCTTCATATGCCTGTTTTCGTAGAAACCAAAATAACGATTTGACAGGTATATCTGGGACGAGTTGCAGTTTCACTGTATTCCGACCTATGACAGTTTCCTCTGTGGGGTGTTTCTTTACTATGTCAGTGATGAATATCTGTTTATTTGTCATCAAGTATGTCCGTTCCTGTGGACTTAATGTGATTTCTTCTGTGATGACATCAAATGTGTCGAGTGATAACGCATATGAAGAATTGGTAAAAAACGTCTTTGGTCTAAATTTAATTTCAAACTCTATCTTCTGTTTGTGAATCGCACACGTTGGAAAGTATGGCCTATTCGGGGAATTCGATCCATATTCGTCACCTTCATATTTACGAGAAAAGAAGAGTGGGATTGGAATCATTAACGTCGACTTAAACCTAGATAACGATTCATCATTTACGTGCGATACGTTGTCGGCTTGATTTCTGTTTATCATATACCGCTTAGTACGTTTTTCAGATGCATCCAGATACATCTCATCGTAAATGACACCCCAATCGTCGTGATATTTATCGACTTCCGTCTCATCCACGCGCATAGAAATACTCTCTATAACGTGTCGACCAATCTGATCAGCTATGTTAGAGTTTGTTTCAACGGCGGGGAATGTCATGTGTATGTACATATTTGATAACAAATCTCCCATATTTTGGGGGTTTAGTGTAACTTTAACACTTTCACCAAATGGCCACGTAGGAGAAGACGTAGATGGTTTAGAAACTGTGACACTTTTGTGATACTTCGTAAAGTTTGAATGTTGCTTCGCTGTGTAATTAAAGAAAGAATGTTCAGGATTGGAGTTCAATAGGTATGTATCCTGTTGACCTATGGCATTTAGGGATAATACCGCGCCTTGATCCGGACCCTGCAATCCCATACTTATCTATTGTCTATATATTTTTAATATCATTTTCCCACATTTGAAGAGGTGATGTAGACATTGTCAGGTTTAGTTCGTCCCTGGAGTGTTTGACTTCCATAAGCAGTGCAGCTACTCGCTCTTCTGTATAGTCAATTGTCTTGGTGTTTAGTAAATAGTCATAACTCCCATCAACTTTCGGAAATGTGTGTGATAACTCTTCCTCGAGATCTTTCTTCTTACGCCTGAAAACCACCAGCGTTTCATTGATGACCATGGTAACAAATTTTGCGCGGTGATTATACATCTCAACCTTTTTCTTGAGAACATTAACCATATGGGATTTGCGTTTATTGTAATACTCGTTCCGAAGTTTGATAAAGTCCATTAGGATCATTTCAGCACTTTCATATTTGTGAATTCCCTTAGTCGGATGAAACAGGTGCATGTTCGAAGTTCTGACGATTTTCTGTAATTTCAGGTCCTTGATAAGATCTTTACCCGAATACCCCTGAATAACAAAATCAACATTTTCGGTTGTGCTATTGTTGGTGTACGAGCTGATAGTCTTCTTTTCGGTAAGTGTATCGAGATGTTCTTTATAATCCTGTGTCCAACGCCCAGGTGGAAGTTCTGTGACCCTGATAGTCTGACCGATCATGTTCCAGATACCCTCTGTGACCCATGTTTCATTTTCATAGAATACACGACCCTTAAACCCCCTGAACCACGGCTTCATTTTTTGAATGCCCTTTCCATTAATGAAGTTGAGTATATTCGTCGAGATATCCTTGGGGTTGAACGGGGGTACATAACAACTGAAACCCGTGCCAATACCTTCTGTACCATTCACGAGAACCATCGGCAACGCTGGTACGTAAAATTCTGGTTCAATAGATCGACCGTCGTCATCTAGATAATTAAGTACAGGGTCATCCTTAGGGTCGAATATCTTTCGAGCTGCACTAGTCAGTCTCGTGAAGATGTACCTCGTTTGAGACGCATCTTTACCCCCCATAAGTCTCGTACCAAATTGACCACAAGGTTCGAGAAGGTTAACGTTGTTCGAACCTGTATAGTCGTTCGCCAACTTGACGATCGTTTCCGCGAGAGAAACTTCGCCATGATGGTAAGAACTCTTTTCGGCGACATACGCGGCCAGTTGTGCCACTTTCATTTCGGCAGTCAAGTTCTTTTGAAAACACGAGAACATAACTTTTCGCTGTGAAGGTTTAAGTCCGTCAGCCATATGTGCGATAGACCGTTTCAAGTCAGCGAGGCTGAAATTGACGAGGTCTTTGTGAACAAAGTCTGTTATGGCCAGGTTCTTGACATGACCATATGGTACTTCAAGATCACCAGAATTCTTCGCGGTACTTTCGAGAAGCCATGTCTTTCTGTCATCTGCCTTTTTCTTATCGAATGCGAGTACGATTGATTTATCTGTCATGACATCCACATCAAACTTCACTGTGAGTTCTTGAATTTTTTTGAAATATTCACGAGCCTCCACGGATGTAGAAGTACCGAGACCCTTGTAATACTTGATACGCCACCCATGTTTACCGTCTCCATACCAGTTTCGAAATGCTGAATCGGTGTAGAAAGATTTTGCTTCTGATCCCTTGGAAGCTTTGATGATTGGTGTCACCATACTCACCACATAGTTCAACTTTAGAAGGCTGGGCCAGAAGTAGTGGATCATGTTGAGGATGAGACCCTTGATATGAGACCCATCGTTATCAGCGTCAGTCATGATCATGAGACGTCCATATCGAAGTTCAGAAACGTCGGTATACTCCTTACCCTGTTGAAGTCCGAGGATCTTCTTGAGATCATTGAATTCTTGGTTAGACGTAAGCTGTGCGACTGACACGTCACGTACATTCTTACACTTACCCCGAAGAGGAAACACACCATAGTGATCACGACCAACAACCGAGAGACCTGCAACTGCGAGGGTCTTCGCTGAGTCACCCTCAGTCACGATGAGTGTACACTTCCCAGATTGTGCCGTACCAGCCTTGTTCGCATCGTCCAACTTGGGAATACCGGTGATTTTGGACTTTCGAGCTCCGTCGGTCTTCTTGAGTTCTTTCATTTCCTTGAACTTTGAGAGTGCCGTGAGTTCATCAGCGATACCAGTCTTGAGAGTATTCTTAACGAATGTCTTGGGTAGTTCAAACCTGCTTCCGAAATGCTGTGATTTGGTTGTACACTCAGATTTCACCTGACTGGAAAAGTTTGGGTTTTCGATTGTCGCCCTTACAAAGATCGTAAAAGCATTCTTAACCTGTGGAGGTTTCAGTTTAATCTTCTTCGCCATGTCATCAATGATACCATTTGCGACAATGTTTGCCACGTGATCGACGTGGGTGCCACCTTTCGTAGTGCAGATGCCATTTACGAACGAAACCTGTTCCATCCCATTCTCTGCTGGTCCTATGCATACTGACCAACGGTCGGTGGTTACAGATGCAACCTGGTCAACACCTTCATGCATTTTGGCATAAGCCTCGAAGTTTTGTTTCGGAAGAACTTCGCCATTGAACTTCACTTTACAGTTTTGAGTAGTACAGATGTTCGCATCCCAGACTCTCTTTTGGAAAATCTTATAGATGGTATCATCCATTTTGGACATTCCGAACCTCTTCCACTCGGGGGTAAAGGTGATGGCCACGGATGACGTAGCACCCGAATGTTTTTTAATTTTTGGTGGGTCACAGACAGTCATATTCTTCGACCAAGATTGCGTGTATGTCTGCTTTGTCTCATGATCCTTGATGACTACAGAGAAATCACTTGAGTAAATATTTGCCAACTTGGCACCATACCCGTTGCGACCACCGACAATTCTTTTTTGTGTATCGTCATAGTTCGTACTCGTGAGGAGGTGTCCAAATACAAGTTCAGGGTTCCATAGACCTTCTTTCTCATGCATTTTTACAGAAATTCCACCGAGTGGTCCATTATTCTCGATGGTCACTGAACCTACATCCTTATCAATCGAGACGGAGACTAAACTGACCTGTTTGGAATGGAGAGAGTTACGGTCGATGGCGTTGACGAGGATTTCATCGAATATTTTCAAGAGGGCTGGGGAGTATTTCAAGTTCTTCTTAGTGAACTTTTGACCATCAAGGATCCAGTAAGGTTCGGTTCCTAGGTCAACTGGACCGACGTATGAGTCAGGTCTTTTGAGAATGTGTTCTATATGTGTGAGTTTTTGGACACTCTCCATACTTTCTTAGTTTTATTACAATTCAAAACTCTAACTTAGGTTCTTTTAGACTTCGAGCTTCTTGATAATAGAAGCCAGACAATACATAACCGGTGGCACAGAAATTGAGCCAGCGGTAGTCATCATCGCTGTACGAGCTTCTTCGGGTGTTTTAATTTCACCGTTTATAACCTTGGAAATGGATCCTTCCATGATCTTATCAACTGTAGTATCAATCGGTTTTACTATCATGGGGATAGCCGAAAGACCGATCAGTGTGGGGAGAAAATGGACAAATTGATTATTGTCTAGGTTATTGTTGGAAATCATGGTAGCGGCCATGTTCACGATAACCCTAATAATAGACCCTGGCCAGAATACCGATGCGAGCATTTGCCATGTAAAAGTTTCAGTCGAAATTCTCACTGTATCCATCATCTTATCCTCTTCTTCTGCAGCGTTGTACGCTTTTTCACCTTTATCAATCGTATCAAACATGACATATGCTGCTGCGATGCAATATGAAGCGGGTAAGCCCCATTCGGGGAGATATGATGTGAAGGCTTCGCCGAGTTCATTCGCGTAACCCATGTATCGCAGGGAACTTTCACGGTAAGGATCGACCGACTTATACGCAGTTGAATAGATTTTAAATCGTTTGTTATGTTTGTGATTTGGTGTTGGTCTACACATGGTGATAGGTCTAGCGACGGAGAACATTGTTCATTGTTAACAACACTCTTCTAAACTTTAAACCGTAATATTTAATCCTCTTTTACATGCTTCTCTAATAAGCCCACTATACCATGACATTATTTCATCGCGTGTCTTTGCCTTACTTCGAGGTAACACATGGCGACATAATCCAAGTTCACGATCTTTCAATGAACCAATTGTTGGTTTCGGTTTATATGAAAAGCACGAAAAGCACACAGGTTTTATTTTTGAACCATTTACGAATGAATGGTATCTTTCATTGTTATATACAAATAGAGGTCGTATTTTTTTATAATGTCGCACGAATAATTTATTGTCATTTGTCCGTGTACGTACGACGGGATTTAATGGAGCCTGACATACGTAGCATTCTCTATACCAGGCGATATGCATACTTGAAATAAAAATGTTTTTATACTTTAAATGATATCCGTATTAGTGGCTTTTATAATCGGTATAGGAATAGGATTAACTGTGATGCTCATGACCCGTGGAAAGAATGTAAAATCTGTGAAACCTCCTTCGAATATACTCGGAATTAAGTACACCCGTGGTCAGAGTGCATTTATGGATGCTATTGATAATATTGAAAACAAGATAATGCCAATTGCCCAAGGTGCTATGTGTAATATCTTACACGACCCTGCGCTCATGGAAATGATTCCAGATGAAGGCGGTGTGAAGTGTCAACAATTAATTGCCCGGATTGAACGTGAAATTGAAACATTTTCGGATATAATCGACGGAATTGATAAGGCTGATAGAAGTGATGTCGAGGAGGTGCAGTTTATTCTGTACACTGAGCTTCTAGCATTAATTGAAGTGCTGACAAAGAAATTTTGTTCAGACGGTGAGACGGTGATCGACGCGGCTACTGTGAAAAGTATTATCAACGACATTCGTGAATCTGTATGTGAAGGGTTCGATATTGATCCTATCACGTTTAAGGAATATTCCGAAAATGTTATGAAAGATGGTCTCGCTACAGGTAAGATCTTTACGAAACTTAAAACCATTAAAGCCATAAGTACTAAAAAATAAAACCTAAGTCAAGATCGTAAATATAAATATACAAGACAGACAATATGGCAACCTACGAGGAATCAGTTCATTCGGCACTCCTGGTACGTGGTCAAGATACGGTTGATGATGCATGTGAGCATTTGGCTAGGAGTATTTTTAAGATGAAAAATAGGTACAAGGAACTTGAGGCGAAGAAGAAATCTCGTACGATGATCGTTCTGGATGAAGTGCCTACGGCTGTTAGAGAACATAAGTATACGGATAGAACGTGTCAGGCCCTCACTTTGAAAGGAAAGAAGTGTGCATTCAAATCCGTAAATGGATGCTATTGTAAAAAGCATAGTGTGAAAAAGAGTGAAAGTGTATTGGGTGTCAAGCCCGTCGTTAACATTTAGTATTATTTTGTTTGTATATTATAAATGTTAGATCAGGATACATTGAAGCCGGTCATCATTTCGATGATCGTGTATCTACTTCTCGCGAAGATGATACCCGAAACTATTAAAAAACCCACAGGAATCACTTTCATAGACGAGATCAACATGATGCTCATCGCTCAGAAAGGATCGCTCACGTCGGGTGCATTACTCACTGGTATCGTTGTGTTCGTCACCGGTTACATTGAGCGTGAATTCTCGTAAAATATTCTTTCTACAGACAAGCTCTCTTGTAAAATCGTGATTACATGTACGTACATTGTTTTCATATGCATGTTTCATGAACTCCAAGAGTTGATCGAAGTTTGGTTTTCCCCATTTCATACCCTTTTTGAATAGGAAATCATCTTGACTCAATTCCTGAAGTTCACAATCAATCGTATATGGTGTAACTATATACTCTGGTGCACCACCGTAGTTGGTTATGATGACAGGTTTATCCCTGATAGCCGCTTCGATTGCACCCATTCCAACACCCTCTGAACTTGAAAAACTTACGTAACAATCACTTCTCCAATGTATTTCATCCATTTCAACATCTGAAAGTAATCCATTAATTACTTCCACCCGTGGTAATTGTATATCTATATTCTTATTACACGTGGCTTTCACCAACAGGCGCGTGTTTGGTTCATTTAACCGCACGAATGCCCGTAGGATATCTCTGAAATTTTTACGTGGATCCATAGCATTTCCTATGAAATAGAATGTGTATGGTTTTGGTGTAGGTGGTGGGATGTGTGCATGTATGATTTTGAAATCATTGTCAGGAAATTGTCTAGAAAAGACCCGTTTACAGAATTCACTAGGTACCAGGACAGTTTTAAACTCATTCATAATCATTTGATAATCTTCGTGGACGGTTTCTGTCTCACACACTGTCATACAGGTCAGGTTTTTTATACGAGACTTTGCATATTCGACATATTTCACATGTTGAGGAATTGGTAAAATGAAGATAAGACCGTGATCATCTTCAGGTAATGTTGTTCCTATTTGGTAATACTCAGCTCGTGGTGTAAATACCTGTGTATACTTTTTTGCATGTTGCCCAATCCCAGAGGCTAATGTCGGTCCAATGAGTAACATTTACTTTAAAGATAATATTTCCTTTATATATATAACTATGAGCTCGCTTCGCCAGGAGATTGAAGATGAGATTACACGTGTCAGGCTTGATAAGACTAAACTCTACACATTGCTTGGTAAGATGTTAGATCAATGTGAACTGTGTGGAAACGGTGGGTCGGGTGCTACTGCCCCCCCTGGTCCTCCCGGTCCCGCTGGACCTCCCGGTCCCGCTGGACCTCCCGGCCCCCCTGGTCCTCCCGGTCCTAAAGGTGAAAAAGCTACAGATTCCCCAGTAGCTGCTGCACCTAAGGCGGCTCCTAAGAAGGCTGCCCCTAAGAAGAAGGCGTTACCTGGTGTATAAATAAAAATAAAAAAACACGTTTTACTAGTTAAATATGATCAAGATATCTAACTAGAAAAGTGAGAAGGGGTTAACCATTGCATTAATTCAAATCTAACTCATCAGGTACTTCACCACAATCGAAATCTTCACTCTCAAAGATATCTGCGACATCATCCAATATGTCTAGAAAAGATACAAGCTCTTCAAGAACGAGCCGCCTGTTATTACTTTTCCAATTTGTATTATTGCGCCGTTTATGAATGACCGTTTTGATACGTTTATTTTGTTTGAGGATTTTATCGACATCTACCGATTTGTTATGTTTTCTTACACGTTTACGTTTATTAGCACTCGCTTCCGTGTAAATGGTTACGGGTTTGATGCACGTATATAACATACTTGTTATATGTAATACATGTGTATTCTTTATATCGATGATGATTAATATACCATAGAACCCCACGGTTTCATGAGTTCATATCCCTCTACGTTCATCACAGCGGCTTTCATGGCAGCTTGAACAGCTTCCATTTCTTCTTTCTCACGCTGTTCGGCAGCTTGTTGAGCTTTCATGGCAGCTTGAACAGCTTCCATTTCTTCTTTCTCACCCTGTTCGGCAGCTTGTTGAGCTTTCATGGCAGCTTGAGCAGCTTCCATTTCTTCTTTCTCACGCTGTTCGGCAGCTTGTTGAGCTTTCATAGCAACCTGTTGAGCTTTCATGGCAGCTTGAGCAGCTTCCATTTCTTCTTTCTCACGCTGTTCGGCAGCTTGTTGAGCTTTCATAGCAACCTGTTGAGCTTTCATAGCAACCTGTTGAGCTTTCATGACATTTTTCATTTTTTCTTCTTTCTCACGCTGTTCAGCAGCTTCCCTGGCATCTTGAGCAACTTGTTGAATTTTCATAGCGGCTCTCTTTTGCGCTTCTTTCACTGTAAATCCAGTTTCGTTCAGTGATTTTATATCAGCCTGTTCTAATTTTATAGCATTTTCCATTGCCAATTTCTTTGCGATATTTCTAGCTTCTATGGAAGTAGCAACGTCTATATCCTTCGATATTTTTCTAATGGGGGATTTCACATGTATCATAGCTTTCATGCTTGCATTTTGAGAAGCCTTTCTTGCATCATCATCTGCTTTCATGTTCTTCGCTATCATGCGTTCGAGATCGGCTTTCATCTTCGCGGTGGTGATACCATTGCGTTCAGAAAGGCTGCCGACCATTTCATCACCAGGTGGCATTACAGTGGGTCGAAATAACTTAGCTGAGGGTGCTTTTAATGGCCTGACGTCATATTGTTTTATTTTGCTAGTATCGACATACTGTTGTCGTTTCATTGCTGCATATTTAGCTTGTGATTGTATTTTTTCATCTAACACACGTTTAACATCCGAGTCGCGCTTCTGTGCAGCGTTTCTGGCAGCAATACGCACTGCCTCCATGTTTGAATGTGTACCGTCCATTCTTCTGATCGAACCCATCTGTCTTTGTGCAGGGTATTTCGATGGATCCCCACATTTACCGTCGGCACATTCGGCTCGAACTCCGGTTCCATTTTTGATAGGGTATTTGGAACTCGTTTTACCGGTTTGTAAAATTTCCTTTTTGGAAACATCATTGGTGATGGCAATACCTACCGATAAATCTTTCACTGGTTCGACCTGACGAGATTCTGTCCAACTATTATCCATTTGAGGGGGTGCTATTTTGACTATACCCGCATCATTGGCCATTTCGTCATATTCAATCGTTGGGTCTTCGTCTAACGCGAGAGATTGATCACCCACTGTTTCAATATCTTCATCCTGTTCAATTTTGTTAATAATAGGTGCGACCACTGTCGGCTGTATAACGTCTTTTCGTATGCTTGCAATTTCAGTGTCTGTCAGTGTCGATCTCGCTATCATCGCTGTTTTTAAGTCTTTCATTTTTTTAGAATTCTCTATATTTTTCATGATCAATATCACTACAACAACAACTATTATCAATAGTATCAGAACTACTGAACCGTCCATAGTATAATAATAAAATATTTAAAATGGTGTTGGTACTATACTTGCTCGAATTTTATTGACATAATAAATATACCCTGCGAGAAGTGTTACAAATGCGATGATGATATAGTTGAACGAAAATTTTTTACGTTTGGTTTGGATGAGAATGTTTTCAGCTTCTTCCTTATTAGGTAATCTCTTAACACTCTCGTGTAGAAGATCGATCTTTCCGATGAGGGCGTAAAGTGCTTCTAATATTTGCGCTTCCCTGTTTACAGGCTTCTCCTTGATATCAACGGATGTGATTTCTAAAATCATATACCACTTAGAATCGGGTTGAAGGGTGTGGTATCCACCATCGTCCTGGTGTTCATATATATTGAAATTGAGTTTCTTGATCGATATCGGATTAAAATAATTTGTTTGGCGCCGGAACGATTTCCATTGTTTATCTCGAATTATCGTGTGTGATCCATGGTTATAGTGTCTTTCTAATGGAATTCTAGCAAAAATCTGTCCATGACGTTCATCGAGCATTTGTGCACGTTGAGGTATATCCGGGCATATGATATCCACGTATTTGGCTATATCACTTGGGTGACCGTCCGAATTGGGTGTCTGATCTCCGACCTGTGTAATATAGAAGTCGACGAGTTTTACACCGAGAACCCGGCTACTATCTTCGACGTGTGTATTAGATTTCAGAGTGAGGTCGAGGGAAAACGTATTATTTGAGCCGTTAACGTAATCGGAATCAACGACGATATACTGTATTTTTTTAGGTATGTCTTGTAATGATGTCGTCATCTACAGTGTTTCGATAAAAAAATATGGCTTAAGTTACGAGTGATAACTTTTATCTTCAAGTAAAATGGAAACCTTTATCGAACTCCGAGATCAATTAAAAGAGCGCCATATCCCTGACACTATAGACAGGCTCCTGAATGATATCGAACGCGAGTTCCGTGGTGTTGTACGAGAGCGGCAGAAATTAGAGGAAGAGAACAATGCTCTAAAAGCGCAAATAAAACCAAAAAAAGTCAAAAGTGTTCGCATGAGATGTCCATGCACGACAGCTAAGGGTACGCAATGTCGTAAATTCTGTGTTGAAGGGGGTGATACATGTAAAGTTCACTCAAAACCACTCAAACCCGTGAAACCTCCTAAAAACCCGCGTGTAAAAAGACAGTCATGCACTGGGGTCAATATCAGGGGTAATCCGTGTCGTAATAAGTGTATTGATGGCAAGACGTTTTGTGAAAGACATGATCCCGATGCTCCCGTGGTCACTAAAAAAACGAAGCGTAACAAAAAGCGAGATATCCAGATGCACACACACGAGCCAGGTGAAGTTCCAACAGTTCGCTGTCTATTATGTGAAACACATGGGGATATGTTCGATCCAAACCTGGTTAATCATACCCTAGTTGAAAGTAATGGTTCACATGGATATACACTACGAGAGTATATTGCTTCAAGAAGGGGTGTATGCCAGCCGAATAAATAATCTATGTAATAATAAATATGAAAGGTTTTGAGTTCCTGACAGCTGTTTTATTACTGGGTGTCTATAATTTTACACGGCCTACAATAAAAAGAACGTCTCCAATTGAACCACGAAACGAAATTATGAATCGCCCTGATCACTTTATGATGGGAAATCAATATTCTCCGAAATTCAACAAAAAATAAAAATTATCCTTTAATAGAAACATGTGACGGCTATATTAACATTGTTAATACTTGTTACTGTTAGCCCTGTTATCATTCAACTCAGGGGTGATAAAAATGTAGATGATAACTTCAAGCCGGTAGTTCAGGATGAACTTCTCGAAATTCCAGTCGATGACGTAAAGGGTGAACATGTACCAAAAATAAAATCAAACCAAATCCTT